>Ga0209172_10000202_pt1 | contig 179044 bp, 157 predicted proteins | sample LarsenN4metaG_FD_184113 | JGI IMG/M metagenome (GOLD analysis project Ga0209172, IMG submission 184113) | Hot spring sediment bacterial and archeal communities from British Columbia, Canada, to study Microbial Dark Matter (Phase II) - Larsen... ... | reverse complement strand
TGATACACTACCCAATATAGATTTCCCTTGACAAACTGCATAGGAGCGGTTTTATTGGTTGTGCAGTTAGGTAGGTGCTGTCGTGACAGCCCAAAAAGCAAAAATATTAAGAGCATTGAGGCCACTTATGCGAGAGTTTAGTTTGCTTGTAGTTATTCTTATTTTACCTGCTGTAAGCAATCTCTTTGCGTCAGGTGACGAGAAAACAGTTCAACCCGCTGCAGGAAATACTAGTAAACAATCAGTGGGTTTTACTGCTCCCACAACAGTTGAACAACTTTCCAGCACGACCTGGTATGGAAAAATAAAGAAAAATGAGACTAAAGAGCTCCAACTAAATCTACTGTTTCCTTTTGAGGGAAAATTCTTTATAGAAGTAACCGCCGGGGATTATGACAATAACCTGAAAGTTTGGAAGATTCTGGGTCAATATTGGGGTTATGTGACAATTAAGAAAGGACAGGACGGGAAAATCGAAAAAACACTCAAAATGCCCAAAGTCTCTCCCCAAAAAGTTAAAGCGGAAGGGCCGGTGATTTCGAGCTGGTACGAGACGGCAAAGAGGGATACCCCGCAGCATGAAAGTACGCGTGTAAAACCAAGAGCGATGCCTAATCCCCCAGGACCAATGCCTTTCCACGTGTCAGTTCAAGCTGGCGAGCCTCTGATTGATTTACTCGTCTCGTTCAAGCCCAATCCGAGAGTTAACGAACCGACTGAACTTATCTTGAGCCTCTCATCAGCTATACCTCGGGATAGTGTTTGTGTGTATTTGCTTTTTACAGACAGTATAAAGGTAATAAAGTAATAACGCGACACAAAACTAAGGATGGTTTTGCGGTGAAGGGCAGAGTTGTTCTTTTCTTCTGTGTGTCTTATTTCATATTTACTGCTATTTCTCTGCTTTACTCTACGGAGGAGAAATCCTCTCTTGCACATCCTAACCCTCAAAACAGGATTGTTTCGCCACTACCTTTTTCAAACGACGAGTTAATAAATGATTTAGCTAGTGAGGTAAACGTACTGGCAGATGCTACTGCAGGTCCCAATATAACCCGAAACTTTCAATCGCTACCTGACAACAACGCTGCTATTCCTCCTGATACGCATGGGGCGGCCGGACCCAACCATCTGATGACGATGTTGAATACACAAGTTCGCATTCAGGATAAAAACGGAAATGTAATAGGCACTCAAACACTGGCTCAATTCTGGTCAGATGCACCTGGTCCTGCCGGAACAAGATTTGACCCAAGAGTCGTGTATGACAGAGAAAGCGGGAGATGGTTCGCTATATGCGGTACCAGTCCACAGTCTGTCTCATCTGGAATACTTTTAGCAGTAAGTACTACCAGTGACCCAACAGGTGGCTGGATAAAATACCACATAGATGCTCATCCGACTAGCGCTTTGACTATTGGGCTGATTACCCAAACATTGGATTTAATTCCACCTGGATAGCTATCACCGCTAACATGCACGGCGTTCAATATCCTCTAAACACCCGTAAGGGGATGTGGGTAATTAACAAGAATGATGCAATCACTGGCCAAGGTATACAACCTAAACGCTTTTTTGATTTCACTTGGTCTGGCGAAGTTAATGGTGTTCCAGTGGGTAGCGGTACAATGGTACCCTGTGTCACATTCGGTTCCGAGTCCAAGCTGTATATCGTAGACCATGATAACTACGTAAACAATGGCACCCTTCTATTGAGGCTGTCTGAGATTACCGGTCCAATAAACGACCCGATTTGGCAGGTTACTCCTGGGTCTACTTGGGATTCATCCGGTTTATTTCCAACTAATCTGAGTATAGGTGGGGGAGCATTGGATGCAGAACAACCCAATACATCTACAACGATAGAGACGGACATTCCTTTTATAGGAAATAGGCTGCTCAATGCAGTTTTTCGCAACGGCAAAATCTGGTGTACTCATCATTCGGTAGTTCCATACTATGGTCCGTGGAATGCCCTGAACGTCATCTGGTATGAAATCAGACCATCGGCTATGCCAAATGCACTTGTTCAGTCAGGAATTATTACAGCGCCAAGTAATGAATACTACTATTATCCTAGTATTGCTGTAAATGCCCGAGAGGACGTTTTGATTGGCTTTACACGTTCCAGTCCCTCAACTTACGCCCAAGCTGCCTATACAGGTAGAAAGATGACTGACCCTTTGGGAACAACTAGCCCAGTGTCGGTACTAAAGCTTGGAGAAGATACCTATATTAAAGGATCCGATTGGCCACCCGACTTCAGAGTCCGTTGGGGTGACTACAGCGCTACTTGTGTTGACCCAATCAATGACATAGAAATGTGGACCATTCAAGAATACGCCGAAGAAGATGTCGGGCCTAATCCGATGGACGACCGCTGGGGTACCTGGTGGGGCTTAGCCTGCGAATGCATTGCAATTCCAGGCGATGTCAACGCTACTGGGGGGATAGACCTAACTGATGTGATTCACCTGGTTAACTATTTCTATGACAAGGATCGTCCCGCAACCGGCTGTCTGGGTGTCGACCCCGGTAACTGCTGGACTTTCGACCCCATTTGTCGAGGGGACGTAACCGGCATCAGCGGAATTACCCTGCCGGATATTATATACTTGGTTAATTTTGTGTATGACAAGGACCGGCCGGCCACGGGTTGTCTGGGTTCATCGCCAGGCAACTGTTGGGTTCCCGTAGCAACCTGCCAGTGCTGCCAGACAGTTCCAGTGGTTCAACTGGCCGCTGGTAAGATACGGTAGGCTGTTTCCCTCTTTGAATACCTCGTTCAAGATCACTCGTTTTCCAGCAAACTAAACCTCTTCCTCCCCTCCACAAACAAATCCCCCCCATGGCAATCCTGGGCCACAATCACCGGAAAATCCTTCACCGTAAACTTTCTTATCGCCTCCGGGCCCAAATCTTCGTAAGCCACCATCTCGCTGGCCGTAATATGCTCCCTTAAAAGCGCACCGGCCCCGCCAGTAGCCAGAAAATAAACCGCCTTATGCTGCTTCATCGCCTCCTGCGTCTCAGGCGATATCGCCCCTTTCCCAATCATCCCTTTCAGACCTAAAGCAATCAAACTTGGCGCATATTTACTCATTCTATAAGCCGTAGTTGGTCCAGCCGAACCAATAATCTCTCCCGGTGGTGCCGGAGTCGGGCCAACGTAGTAAATAACCTGCCCCTTTATTTCAAAAGGCAGTTTTTGCCCCGACTCGACTAGCTGAATCAACCTCTTGTGGGCTGCATCCCGGGCCGTATAAAGATTTCCGGAGAGCAATATGCGGTCTCCGATTTTGAGAGTATCGACTAATTCATTTGTGAACGGGGTGAAAACTCTTTTGGCTCCGTTAGACATACAACCTCCGCTGCTGATGCTTGCTATTGGTTCTGCAATCAGAATAGCTTTTAAGAGCAGCCTTGTCAATCCAATTAAGGCCGCCCTCCCTTTGGCAGAGTTTGCTCCTCGCTTTTGCTCTTTGAGCTGTCGGTACCGCCCATAACTTCGGCCCTGCATCTTATACTACTCTAGAATTTTACCCGGCGACTCGAATAACAGGCGGGTATTTATCAAAGTGGAGCGGATACAGAGTTTTTTGGGGTCTTGACGGAGAGCAAGACCGACCAGCATTTCCCAATCATGGTGGCTTAAACCATCAAATAGATTGCTTGCCAAACCGGATAATTCTCTTATTTTAAGATATAAATGTTTAGTGGGATTCAAACTATATAGTAATCATTAAGCAAAATAGTTAAAAAAAGGAGTCGTGTATGGTTTTAACTATGCAAGCCACCAGGCATAAGAAGTTAACCGGATGGGTAGAAGAATGGAGAGCGCTCTGCCAACCAGATGAGGTTCATTGGTGTGACGGTTCTCCGGAAGAGTACCAGACACTTATGGGTCTGATGGAGAAAGATAGATTGGCCATTAGACTGAATGAAAAAAAGCGGCCGAATTGTTATCTTTTCAGGTCTGATCCCTCCGATGTAGCCCGGGTGGAAAACAGAACCTTTATTGCCTCTGAAAGAGAAGAGAACGCCGGTCCGACCAATAACTGGGCCGATCCCGGGAAACTAAAAGAGACTATGCGCGACCTTTATCGAGGCTGCATGAAGGGTCGGACCATGTATGTGATTCCCTTTTCCATGGGGCCGATTGGCTCGCCGATTTCAAAAATCGGAATTCAGATTACCGATTCTGCTTACGTCGTGGTAAATATGCACATAATGACCCGCGTCGGTAACAAAGTCCTTGAGGTTCTGGGTGAAAATGGCGAGTTTATCCCGGCGGTGCACTCCGTCGGTAAACCCCTGGCCAGGGGTGAATCCGATAAAGGTGTCTGGCCCTGCGCGCCGCTTGACCAGAAATATATTTCCCACTTCCCGGAGACCCGTGAAATCTGGTCTTATGGCTCCGGATATGGCGGCAATGCGCTGCTTGGCAAAAAATGCCTAGCCCTTCGTATCGCTTCGGTCCAAGCTCGCGATGAAGGCTGGCTGGCCGAGCATATGCTCATTCTAAAACTCACCAGTCCGGAAGGTAAAGTAAAATATATCGCCGCTGCCTTTCCCTCAGCCTGCGGTAAGACCAATCTGGCCATGCTCATACCCGCTATTCCGGGCTGGAACGTGCAAACTATTGGTGATGATATTGCCTGGATGAAATTCGGCCAAGATGGCCGTCTCTATGCCATAAATCCGGAAGCCGGATTCTTTGGCGTGGCGCCGTTTACTTCTATGGACTCTAATCCCAATGCCATGAATACCATTGCCAAAGACGCGATATTTACCAATGTGGCCCTGACCAAGGATAAGGATGTCTGGTGGGAAGGTATTGGATACCCGGCTCCCGGAAAGCTGATAGATTGGAAAGGTAATGAGTGGGAAGAAGGCACGGCTAAGGCCCCTGCGGCTCATGCCAACTCTCGTTTCACCGCCCGGGCTTCCAATTGCCCGGCCATTGCCCCGGAATGGGAAGATCCGGCCGGGGTTCCGATCAGCGCCTTTTTATTCGGCGGCCGGCGTCCCAGTACCGTTCCTTTGGTGCATCAAGCTTATGACTGGAACCATGGCGTATTCATCGGCTCAATTATCGGATCAGAAGCCACTGCGGCGGCTCTGGATGTGAAGGCCGGCACGATTCGCTTTGATCCTTTTGCCATGTTGCCCTTCTGCGGCTATCACATGGGTGATTATTTTAAGCACTGGATTAATCTCGGCCGGAAAAGTACCCCGGACAAATTGCCCAAGATTTTCTACGTCAACTGGTTCAGAAAGACTTCTGATGGCAAGTGGCTCTGGCCTGGCTACGGAGATAATATTCGTGTTCTGAAGTGGATCTGTGAGCGATGTGACAATAAGGGCCAGGTGGTCGAAACTCCCATCGGTTATATGCCGACTGTCGATGGTATCGATCGTTCTGGCTTGGGAGACAAAGTGTCCGCTGCCGATATGAAAGAACTGCTAAGAATCGATAAGGAGGGTTGGCTGAAGGAAATCGAGTTGATTAAGGAACACTACGCCAAGTTCGGAACCAAGCTGCCTTCTGAGTTACAGCATCAGTTCGAGGCGCTCAAAACACGGATGAGCAACTATAAATAAGACTACGAGCATTGATATAGCCCCTCGCTGCTAAAGACTTTGTCTTTCTTATAGAGGAATACAGCCAAAAATAAAACCTCTGTTCCCACAAAACTTCAGAGGGTGAGGCTTGAGAGCGGAAGTCGGATTCAAAACAGCGACCTTCGGGCTATAAATGCATTCAGGCAGGTGTCGCCACTTTTTTGATTCAAGTCGTGCGAAAGTGGGAGAAGAATTAACTAATGTATGGCATCAGAGTGACTTAGACTACCTGGGCCAAAAAACCTGCAGGAAGAAAACTTTTTAATTTACTGCTGCTCTAATTCGGGCTGAAAACCGAAACCACCTTTTTTTCTTTGCCTTTTCGCTGAAATTTGACCACTCCGTCACTTAAGGCAAAGATGGAGTCGTCCTTGGCCAGGGCCACGTTCCGGCCCGGGAAAATTCTGGTTCCCCGCTGGCGGACAATGATAGTACCGGCAGTGACCATCTCACCCCCGTATGCTTTCACACCTAATCTCTGGCCATTTGAATCGCGGCCGTTGCGGCTGGAACCCTGACCTTTTTTATGCGCCATGCTCTATTCCTTTTCCAAATAATTGTATTCTTCTTGAAAACTCTCTTAAGTTCTATGAGACTTCAAGTCCACCGGGCTTTAAGCCACGAACTCCTTGCTCTGGTGTGGGTGAGCTCCCACCACCACCTTAAATGATAACTTCTCCTCCTGCTCTTTGTCAACTAAAACTTCGCAGTCTCCGGCAAACTGCCCTTTGAGGATTTCGTCCGCCAAGGGGTCTTCCAAGTACTTCTGTAGGGCTCTGCGCAAAGGCCTGGCTCCGTAGTTTATGTCAAATCCCTTCTGGGCTAGGAACTCCTTCGCCTTATCGGTGAGGGTGAAGGAAATCCCTCTTTCTGCCAGACGCTTGGCCAGATCGACTAAGAGAATATCAACGATCTTGAGCACTTCCGGGATGGCCAGGGCGTGGAAGACAACAATTTCTTCAATACGATTCAGAAGCTCCGGATTGAACATCTTTTTGGTCTCTTCCATCAGCTTCTGTTTCATGCTGTCATAAGAAGTCTCCACGTCAGTCTTCTGGAAGCCCAGGCTCTTGCCGGCCTTGATTTCCCTGGCGCCGATATTGGAGGTCATGATTACCACCGTGTTGCGGAAATCAACCTTGTGGCCAAAGGAATCGGTCAGATGGCCGTCGTCTAACATCTGCAAAAGTATGTTGAAGACTTCTGGATGAGCCTTCTCGATTTCATCTAACAGCACGACCGAGTATGGTTTCCTTCTGACTCGTTCGGTTAACTGTCCACCTTCTTCGTAGCCGACGTAGCCCGGAGGAGCTCCAATCAGACGGGAGACTGAGAATTTCTCCATATACTCGGACATGTCAATCCGGATTAAACTGCTTTCATCTTCGAATAAGAAGGAGGCCAAAGCCCGGGCCATTTCGGTCTTCCCCACTCCGGTAGGACCCAAGAAGATGAAGGAGCCAATCGGCCGTTTGGGATCAGATAAACCAGCTCTGTTGCGCCGAATAGACTTAGCCAAGACCGATATGGCTTCATCCTGACCGATGATGCGCCTGCGTAATTCCTCTTCCATGCGGAGCAACTTTTTAGATTCAGTCTCTTCCAATTTGAAGACTGGAATGTTGGTCATCTTGGAGACTACCACCGCTACGTCCTCGCCGCCAATCTCCCGCACCTCTTTGGCTCTCTTTTCCTCCCAATCTTTTTTCCTCTGCTCCAACTCTTCTTTTTTGAGCTTGATTTCATCCCTCATCTGGGCCGCTTTTTCGAATTCTTGATTCTTGACTGCCTGCTCCTTATCTCTCTGCAGATTGGCAATCTCCTTTTCCATCTCGGTGAATTCCTGGGGCTTGGTGCTGCTCATCAAATGGGCCCGGGAGCCAGTCTCGTCAATTACGTCAATCGATTTGTCCGGCTGGAACTTGCCGGAAATATAGCGGTCCGCTAAATTTACTGCGGTGGCAATGGCCTGGTCAGATATCTTGACATGGTGATGCTCTTCGTATTTAGAGCGGAGTCCTTTGAGAATCTTAACTGTATCTTCGGCTGTGGGGGGATCCACTATCACGATTTGGAATCTTCGCTCTAAGGCGCCATCTTTTTCAATATATTTGCGGTATTCATTCAGGGTGGTGGCGCCGATGCACTGTAGCTCCCCTCGGGATAGAGTCGGCTTAAAAATATTGGAGGCATCTAAGGAGCCTTCTGCTCCTCCAGCTCCTACGATGGTGTGCAGCTCATCGATGAAGATGATGACATCTTTGGCATTGATAATCTCATTCATGACCGCCTTCATTCTCTCTTCAAACTGGCCCCGGTACTTGGTGCCAGCTACCAAAGCGGCCATGTCCAAGGTGACGATTCTTTTGTTCTCCAAAATCTGGGGGACTTTCCCTTCCACAATTCTTTGAGCTAAACCCTCGGCAATGGCGGTCTTGCCGACTCCTGGCTCGCCGATTAAGACCGGATTATTTTTCTTGCGGCGGGAGAGAATCTGGGCCACTCTTTCGATTTCATTTTCCCGGCCAATGACCGGGTCAAGCTTGCTGCGCCGGGCTAATTCAGTCAAATCCCGGCCAAAGTGATCTAAGGCGGGAGTCTTGCTCTTTTTTCTTTTACGGGCGTAGGAGGAGGGCTTGCCCGAGGAGATGTTTTTCAGTTCTTCATAGACTTCTTTGTAATCTATTTCATACATGGAGAGGACCTGGGCTGCCACTCCCTCTTCATCTTTCAGGAGTGCTAAAAGTATGTGTTCGGTATCTATGTCTTTAGAACGCAGAGCGCGCGCCTCCTGTCCGGAGACTTCCAAAGTCTTCTTGGCTCTGGCAGTTAAGGGGAGCTGTCCCATGGTCATGGTTCCGCCGGATGGCTGCACCACGTCTTCGATGGACTGTTTCAGCTCGCTTAATTCAATGCCAATATTAGCCAGAATCTCGATGGCCCGGCCTTCCCCGAGCTTTATCAGACCCAAAAGTAGATGTTCGGTGCCGATGTAATCGTGTCGCAGACGGGCCGCTTCATCCCGGGCGTACTCAATCGCCCGGCGGGCGCGCTCAGTAAACATTTCATTCATAACTACTTAGCCTCCTTCCAGCTAAGCTTTATACCTCTGATACTCATTACTAAATTTAAGCCCTTTCCCAGATTTGTCAAATCTAATTCTCCTCTTCCGGCTTGGATTTCCTCTTTCTTCCCCCGTTTTTCGGGGCTGACAGTTTTGATCTTACCAACTCCGCTCTTGATACGTCTCTTTCCTGCGAATTCATTTGTTTATTGTAATACTTCTGCAAATGGGCCGGCTGGCAAAGAAACAAGACTTCATTTATGATCGGCAGGCTCAAATCATCTAAGATCTGGCGCCCTACCCCTAAGCGCAAGGCGGAGAGCAGGTTCATCACTTCGGAGGAGGACAATAGTCGGGCGTGTCTTAATATGCCGTAAGAGCGCCAGATTTTGTCCTCGATTTCGTCTCTGGCATCTTTAAAGATGGCGTTCCGGGCTATCTCTTCGTCTTGGATCACCTGCTGGGCCAGTTTTTCTAAGTCAGCCAGAATCTCCTCTTCGGAACGCCCCAGCGTGTTCTGGTTAGAAATCTGGAAGAGATTGCCGGCTACATCGGTCCCTTCGCCATAGAACCCCCGCACGGCAAATCCGGATTTGCTGACTCTGGTGATGAAATCATCAATTTTGCGAGTCAAGACCAGACCGGGGAGGTGAATCAGAAGAGAGCCGCGCAAACCGGTTCCGACGTTGGTGGGACAGGAAGTCAAATAACCGAACTCCTGGTCATGCTCGAAGTTGAGATACTGGCTTAACCCCTTTTCCAGATGGCTGACTTGTTCAAAACAGGATCGCAGTTGAAAACCGGATTTCAGGGCCTGAATCCTCAGATGATCTTCTTCATTGACCATGATGCTGATGGATTCATCCTGGCTGATATACACCCCCTGGCCGTCTTTCTCCCGCATGAAGTCCGGTGAAATCAGATGGCGCTCCACTAAAAAATCTCGGTCCAGCTCCTCCAAGTCGGCTGAGGTGACTAAGATTCCTTTCTGCAGGCCGGACTTCTTAAGCGCGGCCCGGATCAGATCTAAGACTTTTTGACGCTGTTCTGTTGCCGAACGAGATGGAAAGGCCATCCCTTTAAGGTTGCGGGCCAGCCTGACCCGGGTCGAAAGAACTATGCCGGCCTGGGGACCATCCCCTAATAACCAGGGGGTAAGTTTTTTAGCTAACTCTTCAAACATGGGTCACTTTTTCTTGTTAAGCTTGGAAACTTTAATCTTGTCCCGAATTTGAGCCGCCCTTTCAAAATCCTCAGAGGCAATGGCCTCACGCAGTTGTTCTTCTAAGCTTTGCTCGGTTTTGACTTGAGAGGCTAAATCCACTTTTGCCGGCAGCGGGGTTTCTCCTTTATGTTGGGTGGCGCCTTGGATGCGGGCCAGCATTTGCATGATTTGGGGCCGGAAGGCGGTGTAGCATTCCCCGCAGCCAAACCGTCCGGTCTTGGGAAATTCTGAAAACGACATTCCGCAGGAAGAGCATTTCAAGGAACTGGCATGAGAGCCTTTCTTTTCAATTATGCCGCTGGAGACGCTGGCTAGCATTTCACTTAGGGGAAAGACTCCCCCCATAAAAGGGTTATGGAATCCCCTTTTCTCCGCGCATCCCTGGCAGAGGTTTAATACCACTTTCTGGTTGTTGACCACCTGGGTCAACTTGACCTTGGCTTCTTGTTTCTTACAATCCTGACAGAGCATTTAATTCAACTCCTCCGGCCTCTTCCGGCTGACCTGTCCTTCGGCTAACTCATAGACAAAATCAGCCTTTCGGGCTATTTCCAAGTTATGGGTCGCCAGAACAATCGTCAACCCTTTTTCCCGTTTTAATTGCATCAATAACTCCACCAGCTCCTGGCTACTTTTCCGGTCTAAATTGCCGGTTGGCTCATCGGCAATTACCACTTTGGGGTCATTAGCCAGAGCCCGGGCTAAAGCCAGTCTCTGCTGCTCCCCGCCGGAGAGTTCTGCGGGACGGTGCTGCAATCTCTCCTTTAGTCCAACCTCTTCCAATAAATAATACGCTTTTTCCTGAGACTTTGACTTATCCTGCCGGGCGATTAATAAAGGAAGCATGACATTTTCCAAGGCATTGAATTCCGCCAGAAGGTGATGAAATTGAAATACAAAACCGATGGTTCGGTTGCGAAAATCAGACAGGCCGTCGTCGCTTAAAGAAAAAATGTTGGTGGAGTCCAAATGGACACTCCCCTGGTCCGGGGTATCTAGACCTCCTAAGATGTGTAGGAGAGTCGATTTTCCCGCTCCGGAGGCGCCGACAATGGCAGTTAAAGTACCTGGTTTGATTTCCAAATCTACCCCTTTAAGGACCTTCAGCTCCTTGGAGCCGCTCTGAAAGCTTTTTCTTATCTCTATGGCTTGCAAAACCATGCGCTGATCCATACTGGTTTACCTTATAAAGAGCGGCATCCTTATTCTTATTTTCGCCAGTTTGGCCAATATATTTACTGACTCCGGCTGAAAACTGCTTGAATTTTCCTTATTGATAGCGGATGGCCTCGACCGGGTTCAAATTGGCTGCCTTCCGAGCCGGATAGAGGGTAGCGGCAAAGGCAATCACTAAGGCGGCTAAGCAGACTAAGACAAAATCAAAGGGGCGCATGTCAATGGGTAGAGAATTGATGAAATAGATGTCCGGAGGCAGAGACACAACCTTAAAGGTCTTTTGTATCCAGCAGAGCAGGTACCCCAGTCCGGCCCCCAAAACAGCTCCGATTACGCCGATTATCAGTCCTTCTAAGATGAAAATCTTGCTCACCGACGCATTGGTGGAGCCCATTGATTTGAGGATGCCGATCTCTTTTCTTTTTTCTATTACTATCATTACTAAGGTGCTGACGATATTGAAGGCGGCCACGGCCACGATTAAGCTTAAGGCCAGAAACATGGCGTATTTTTCCAGGGAAATCCAGGAGAAGAGATTTTTATGCATGTGCATCCAGTCTGAGGCTACATAGTCACTGCCTAACTTCTCCTCGATTTTAGCCGCTATCTTATCTGCCCGATAAAAATCTTTGACCTTGACTTCCAGGCCGGTGACACTCTCTCCTAAATTTAACAATCTCTGGGCCTCTTTGATGGATATGTAAGCTAAGGAAGCATCATATTCGTACATGCCGGTTTCAAACAGACCGGTTACTTTGAATTTTGTGGCTCGGGGAGTGGCTGATATTCCGGAGAGAGATTTCTGGTCTAAAGAAAAAAGTATGGCAGTGTCCCCTGTGGCCAGGCTGAGATTGTCAGCTAAAATCGAGCCTAAAAAAATTCCCGGTAGACTATCCGGCGTAACTCTCTCCAAATTCATCTGCTGGTTCAACAAATATTCTCTCAGCTTGGTAACTTTTTCTTCTTGTTCTGGAATTATTCCCCGCAGCACGATTCCATCCGATTGAGTGCGGGAGGCGATGGCTACCTTGGCATAGACGAAAGGCGCAGACGCGACGACTTCCGGTACTGCTTCAACTTGCGGAACTAACTCCTGGTAATTTCTCATTCCCGATTCATTCCAGGGGAGGACATTGATGTGGGCCATGGTGCCGATGATTCTGCCCCGGACTTCCTTTTCGAACCCATTCATCATGGAGAGGGTGAAAATCAAGGCCGCTACCCCGATGGTTATGCCGGCAATGGAGATAAAAGTGAAAATGGAGACTGAGCCGCTTTTTTTCTTGGAGGCTAAATAGCGCCGGGCTATGAAAAACTCATACGCCATCTGATTCCGGCTTCATCTGAGGGAACAAAATTACATCCCGAATGGAGCGCTGGTCGCACAGAAGCATGACCAGCCGGTCGATGCCGACTCCTAACCCGCCGATGGGAGGCATGCCATATTCCATAGCTCGCAGATAGTCTTCATCTAAAACTTGCGCTTCCTCATCTCCGATGGCGCGCAACTTCATCTGCTCTTCAAATCTTTGACGCTGATCCAGCGGGTCATTTAATTCAGAGAAAGCATTGGCAATTTCACCTGCTCCGATGAAGAGCTCGAATCTCTCGGTCAGCAATGGATTGGACCGGTGTCTCTTTGCCAGAGGAGACATCTCCACCGGATAGTCAATTATAAAAGTGGGCGCAATCAGAGAGGGCTGAACCTTCTCCTCAAAAATAGCTTCAATCAGCTTGCCTTTATTTTTCACCAAGTTGGCTCGCAGGTCCAAATTAGTGGCAATATTCCAGATTTCTTCGGTGCTTTTTTGCAGCAAATTGATTCCGATTTTTTCCTCGATTGCATCCAACAGTGATATTCTCTTCCAGGGCGGAGTCAAATCAATCTTTTGTTCGTTGTAAGTGACGACATTGCTCCCCAAGGCCGTCCTGGTCGCCCAGTTGAGCATCTCTTCCACCAAATTCATCACGTCGTTATAATCCCAGAAGGCCGCATACAGCTCCAGCATGGAAAATTCCGGATTGTGATTCCGGTCCATCCCTTCGTTGCGGAAGTCCTTGCAGAACTCATACACTTTTTCAAAGCCTCCCGCAATCAGACGCTTCAGATAAAGCTCATCCGCAATGCGTAGATATAAATCAATATCCAAAGCATTGTGATGGGTTATAAAAGGACGAGCCGAGGCCCCGCCATACAAAGGCTGCAAGACGGGAGTCTCCACTTCAATAAAATCGTGGCTGTCCAAATAGTCCCTGATGGCTTTGATAATCTTAGCTCTTTTAATGAAGACTTCCTTAACACCATCAGTGGTGAACAAATCCACGTAGCGCTGCCGATAGCGTAATTCTTTATCCTGCAGGCCGTGCCATTTTTCCGGCAAAGGGTGGAGTGACTTCGATAGCATGACGAAATCAGTGGCTCTGACCGTAATTTCGCCGGTCTTGGTCTTGAAAACAGTGCCGGTGACTCCGATGAAGTCACCCAGATCGAATAAATCTAAAAGCGCATACTTTTCCGGTCCGACCACATCCGACTTCACATAGACCTGAATCTTCCCTTTGTCATCCAGACAGTGGAAGAAAAGCGACTTGCCGTGGCCCCGCAGAGTCAGGATTCTGCCGGCAATTTTTACCGGCTCTTCAGAAGTGGAGAGAGTTTCGAAATTAGAAATTATCTCAGTGGAAAAGTGGGTCCGCTGAAAAGAATAGGGATAGGGATTTATCCCCAGTTCTTTAAGTTTGGCCAACTTCTCTCTTCTGATGCGAATTAGATCGCTTTGTTCAGACATAAGTTAAACGAAGAAATTCAAATATAGGAGCGCTGTGAAGCTGAGTCAAGCAGACAAAGCATATCGTCCGAGGCAAGCTCGGACGCTACTAAGGAAGCTCTTGATTGGCAGTGAGACTACTTTGCCGAAGAATCGGGCTGAATGATTCCGAAAATATTCCCTTCTGTGTCCTTAAAATAAGACAACCACCCCACTCCTGGAATCGGCATCTTAGGCACCGCCATGGTCCCGCCATGCTTGGTGGCCACGGCCATAAACTTGTCTAAGTTATCTACACCAATCGTGCAGACGAAGGCATTAACTGCTTGATCTTGTTGTGGTGCCGGGCCTTTACGCATCATCAGGCCTCCGTTAATTCCTGGTTTGTCATTGGGCCCGGTGGTAAGCAACCAGTAATCCTCCGGCCCTTCCCACTTATCAGCTTTCCAGCCGAACACATTCTGGTAGAATTTTACCGCCCGCTCTGGGTTTTCAGCGTGAATTTCAAAATGAACTACTCGGGACATAAAGACTCCTTCTGATTAAATGTAAAATTAAAACTCGTCAGGCTTTATTGAGAGTTACGTCAGCAACCGAACTTCTGTTTCAATTTCTTTTCCACAATCTTGGGGACAAACAGGGAGACATCCCCGCCAAAGCGGGCTACGTCTTTGATTAGATTTGAGGAAAGAAACACATATCTGGCCGAAGGCATTAAAAAAACACTTTCCGCTCCGTGGTATAATTTCCGATTCATCAGGGCCATCTGAAATTCATATTCAAAATCCGAGACCGCCCGAAGACCTCTGATGATGGCCACCGCCTTAAGTTTCCTGGTCAAATCCGCTAAAAGTCCCGGGAAAGAGATAACCGTAATACCCTTTTTGTTCTTGGTCAGCTCTTTAACCATGGTCATCCTTTCTTCTGAGGTAAAGAGAGATTCCTTGACCGGATTGACCGCAATGGCCACATAGAGCCGGTCAAACAAAACCAAGGCCCGCTCAATCAAATCCAAATGCCCAAAAGTGATGGGATCAAAACTGCCAGGATAGATAGCTACTTTCATAAATGCTCCTGTTTAGAGTACAAAAATATCGAAACCAAATTATCGCCAAATTTTCTCTCTCGCACCAGTTTTAAGTTTGGGAAGGATGAATCAACTTTTTCTTTCTGGTAATGATGTATCACTATCAGCGCTTTGTGGTTGAGTAAATATTGTTCTGCCAACTTGTCTAAGGTTTTTTGACATAGATTAGCAGGAAAAGGAGGATCCACGAAAATTAAGTTAAATTTCTTCCCAGTTTTTGAGAAATCTTTCAGAGTATCATTCACCTTGCGGCACATGACTGTAGCCTTGTCTTCCAGTTGCAAAAGTTTCACATTTTCTTTAAGCAAGCGGCAGGCCTTAAATGAAGAATCCACGAATATGGCACTTCCGGCCCCGCGAGAAAGAGCCTCCAGGCCGAAACTGCCAGTGCCAGCAAATAAATCCAGAACCGTTTTACCTTCAATTTCTCCGGTCAGCATGTTGAAGACCGACTGCTTGAGCTGATCCAAAGGAGGGCGGATTTTCAGTTTCCCCGGGGATTTCAGTCTTCTCCCTTTCAGGCTGCCGGTGGTGATGCGCATGCTATTCTAGGATAAGATAATCTTTTATCTCTGCGAAAATCTTCTTTCCAATTCCTCTGACTTTAATAATCTCCCCTACCGAATCAAATCCCCCTTTTTCGTAGCGATAGTCAATAATCCTTTTAGCCAGAACCGGCCCGAGGTGGGGAAGGTTTTCCAACTCTTCTTGAGTAGCCGTATTGAGATTGAGTTTCCCATTTTCCGGGAAGAGCTCCTTGGCAACCGTTGTTACTCTTGACACGCTATCAGAGAAAGAGTGATTAGCCGGTCTGGCGGTGCCAAGCGATTTTGCCTCTGAGAAATTTCCTTGCAACAGTTCCGGTGCAAAAGCTGGATTATACTTCTGATAGCTCAAGACTGCTCCCCCTACCACTAAAGTGACTAATAAAAACAACATTCCCCTTTTTTCCTGAGGTGTAAAAGCCCACATGACTTTTCAATCAATCGTACAGAAGCGCTACTAAGAGTCGGCCCACTTTCTGTAAGCTTTCGGCCGAACATTTATCCGGTGTATCCTTAGTAGTATGCCAGTAAGGATAATTAAAGTCAATAATATCCGCGCAGGGAATGCCTGCTTGCAAAAGGGGGATATGGTCATCCCAGACGGCGTAGCCCAGCGAATCCACAAAACAGTCTAATCTTAAGTCCCTGGCCTTGTTCCAGACTAACTCTACTGTGTGAGGAGCAAACCTGTTGGAGTACTCCTCCTTATAGATTTTCAAGTCTTTATCCCCTACCATGTCCAAAAGGATGGCGAACTCAGGGCGGTAGCCGGTGCTGTTTTTGGCAAAAAATTGTGAACCCAAAGCGTAGCTCTCCGGTTTGCTTGCTTCACCTAAGTCCTCTCCGTCAAAGAAAACCAGATCCACACCATAGTTGGGCCGGTGCTGGGCAATTATCTCCGCCAGGTGGAGCAGAATAGCAGTACCAGAGGCGCCGTCATTAGCGCCGAGAATACGGTCTTGGCGTTTTGAACTATCCGGGTCCTTGTCCGCCCAGGGCCTGGTGTCCCAGTGGGCGCATAATAGCACCCGCCTCTGTGATTCCGGATAAAAGGTCGCCAGCAGATTGCTTAATTCCACCGGCGCCTGAGTCAGCGGATTCTGGGCCGTAAAAGTCTGAGTCTTGACCCGGCTAGTGCATTTCTCCAGCTCTTTCTTTAGAAAATCGAGCATCTGCCGGTGCCCGCTTGATCCCGGGACCCGGGGGCCAAATTTGCATTGCAGCTGAAGATAGTAGTAGGCCCGGGAACCGTCAAAATCTACTCGCCCCACCGACTGGCAAGATGCGGTCAAAAGAGAACCGCACAAAAAAAGAAAAAAACTATGGCGCAATGGGCTTAGAATTTAACCTCCACCCAAAAGCCTAATTCCCGGTAGTGAGTCTTGTTGCCGGTTATTCTGTCCTGCCGGTCTGACCAGCGCGCTTGAAATCCTCCGTTGATCTGAGACGAAAAATTGTAGCTCCCTCGGGGAGAAACCGAGATTTCTGAGCTGCTGGCGGTAACTGCAAAATTATTGCCTTCTACTGCCGATTTTCGGATGCTGGAGCGCCACTGCAGGTCTAAGGAAAGATTCAGATTAGATTGAAACTTGATGCGGCCCAAGAGTGGAATTTTAATCCCTTGAGGAGAACTGAAGCTATAGTTAGAAGTAAAGGACGCCGCCGAGTTGTTAGTAACATCAATTGTCCCCGCCTTAAAGTTCTTGCCTTCTTCTTTTCCTTTGTCTATTCTGATGCTGGAACTGATCCCTTTCTTCCAGTTCAGAACTATCCCGGCCAAGGGAGAGAAACTACTGTTGACTCTGCGAGTATCCACTGTACCGTTTCTGTGATTGCCTTCTTCACCGATTTCGTGGGCATACCTAAACTGGTAGGAAAGATTATTAATATAGCGATTCAGCAGCGGTGGAATCTTGACCTTCCCCCATTGCAGGGTGAAATCCGGATAGCTCCAGCCACGCCGGAAGCGGGGCTCTCCGTATCCCTGGCTGATTCCTTGATTAAAGCTGTAGCCAAAGCCAGTGTTTAGACTCCCGAATAAGACCACCCCACTTTTCATACCAAATCTCTCGGTAATGGTTGCTCCCTCTGAGTAAGATTGAACCGGGTCAATGTCTTTCAGCCGCAAGACATTAGTCTGGCTCTGGAAACCCAGACGATACCATAGGGATGGACGTTCTAACAGTCCATTGCGGTTAAAGTTACGGTCTTTGGAATAATTATAACTTATGGGGCTTATATAGCCGGGTAGGGAGAAGATTCCCTTGAAAAACCTGACTATTAGATTAGGTTTTTTTGCAACTTCTTTCTTCTGAGTGCTGTCGCTGGCTACTGTTTTCTTGTGGGTGGTATCACTGGTGGGCTTCCCCGAGGAAAAGGTTTTGGGCCATAGTTTCTGGTATAAATAAGAGAAATTAAAACTGCCATTGATTCCATAACTGCTGTAATTGGTAATATTGCGGGCCCCACCAATAATCTGATTGCGGTCGGCGTTCTCCTTGTAAGAGGACTGGTAGGAGAAGCTCTGAGTCATGAATTTGAACCAGGCGGGGTTGTAGGAAGTATTGAAGTTTTCGCTCATGCTGGTCTCAAAACCAAGCTTGGCTTTCTTCGGATTCAAGGAGAATTTGATATCAGAGCCATTTCTCAAGTCGCGAGTAGTACCATATCTGTAGTTTAAGGGAATTCCTTTGACCAAATCCATCTGGGCGTCTATCCCTCCGGAAAGACCCCGGGTGAAATTGTTGGTTACTACCCCGGCGCTGGTGACCGAGTAATTCTTGGTGCTCCCCAGGTCACTGGAGAAATTCAAGCTCTTGGGGAAGATGCCAAATCCAGTCTCAGCCAATCTCTTGGGCGCCCCCAGGGCCTTGGTCCATTTCAGGAAAGGAATCGTAAACTGCTTTCCGGGGGAAGCATTGTATCCTAGATGTGTGCTATAGCCACTGGCTCGGTTCACCGGCACGCCCAGGGAGTAGCTGCTGGAGCTATTACGGGTATGAGAAAAACCGATCCGCTTGAGAGTCCAGTTATAGATCCAGTTCTTGGTGTTTTTATTAAAGCGGGGAGTGATGGTAAATCCTTTTCTAGTGGATTCGACCCTGTGCTCGTCGCGGAGTTCGGGGGGAAGGACTATGTCGTCACCGGTCACTAGCCGAGGAGTGGATATGCTGTGAGAGTAGTTGAAACCAATTGGCAGACTCACCTCCCAACGAGGGGGCAAGAACTTGTGAGCCTGTAAGTTACCATTCAGTGAGAAAGTGGCGGATGTTATCCCCGTCCCTTTAAGTTCGCGCAGGTTGTGGAATTCACTGTCCTGTCGGCTGAAGCTGCTATTAAGGGTCAGAATATCTGCCACTTGGGCTTGGCCACTCAGCGCAGTAGCCCAACCTGGCTTCTTGCGCACATCAGTTGAGGTCATTTCATCAACCCAGATCTCTCCTGAGGCACTCTGCAAGCTATCCAAGTTTTCGATCCCGACTGCCAGCCACTGCACCTGACGAAAAGTTGGATTACCCTTAACTCTATAATTTCCTTCGCTGTACTCCTTCAGACTGGTACTGTCTTTTCGGAGTTCCTGCAGCTTCAGTTTCAGAGCGGTGGCGGATGCAAAATCTAAATCGATCCAATTGCGCTCATCCCAGCCAGGATATATGTCAGTATGGTATTCGTAAAAGCTTTCAGGGCCTGTTCCCACCCGGTAGAAGAATCTTATCCGACCTGGATTTTCGGGCCCGTGTACGAACATCTTGATCTTTCCATAGTAAGTGTAGTCTTCGACACTAAATAGGGTCCGGCTGGCATACGCGCTGCGCAGAGGTACCAGATTCTCATAGATCAAAGCCAGGGATTGTTCGGCCTCGCGAATATTCTGATTGGGATTGTACTTGCCGGCTATTCCCGGAGGGGGAACATAGTCGGGATTGTTATAGGTGCTCTTGGTGGCCACATCGAAGTATTCATAGGTTCCCAAGGAATCTCTGGGGGGTGTTTCCCAGCGGTTCCCTACCAGCTTGATTTCCGCGATGGAGACGGTGGCAGTGGTGTCGACACCATCCAACCAAATCCGGGTATAAGTAATGTTGTTCCACTCTGGGTCACCAGTCTTACTATAGCCGGCGATAGTGGAATCCTGCAGGGGAACCCGGTATAATCTCCAGCCGTTGCTTTCAGTACCTGGCACAAAAAAGGTGGAATCATCTAAGTCAATGGTAAAGGAGAAATAAGAATTATTTTGGTCCAGACTCTGGCTGCGATCCAGGTCCTCAGTATCCGGGAATCTCCCCCGGTCCGGGTCATCGGCATTGTTTTCGGTCCCATTGATATGCTCTACGTTGTTGGGATCATTTGAATTATAGGACCAATCGTCCCCATTGGGATCGGGATTGGTCTGTGCATTATAGCCTGTTTCCTGAGGGTCAGGCACGCCATCTATTCCCACATCTTCGCCAATATCTAAACGTTGGTTGTAAATGCCCACCTCCGGCTTATCCTCGGTGTCAAGTAAACCATTTTTGTTGACATCCTCAGAGATTTGGCCCAAGTCGACGTGCAAGACCGGATTATTCCTAAACTTGTCTACTTGTGCCCAAACTTCCAAATATTTGCTGCGTGCCTGTCTCTCGGTGCCAGGCAACATGGCCCGCATCAGCCCCTGCCAGGATGAATCAAGGGCCGCGTTATCAGGCGTGAATCGCAAGGTCAAGACATTGACTCTGTCTTCACTTCTTCCAGCCTCCCGGTTAGGCCAGATCTCCTTGATGGGGATTTGATTGTAGGGATTATACCAGATTAGCTTACCCCGTTTGACAATGTCTCTGCCGGAAGGCGGAGATGATGCGGTCCAAATCGCCCGGCGCACTCCCAGGTCGGTAAAAGTGGCCACCCCTTCGAAATCATCCATAAAGATTTTGTTTCGAGTATTAGGATTGGAGATACTCTGGGCCACCTCTCCGTCCAGGGACAGCCTAGAAGAGGCATTGGTGGATACCAGCGGGAGGGCATTCATCAGGCCGGTCAGAAACTTTGGCTCGAGTTCGCTGTGGAAGTTAACATCCCAGACCAGAGTGCGATTGGGTTCATTTCCTACCCGCGGACGAGCGTCCGTGGACTTGACACTCTTATAAAGAGCATTGAATCGCAAGGATAATTGCCTGCTAAAAATCCTCTCGCCCTGAATTCCATAGAGACTCTTCTTTTGTGCCTGCACAAAGTCTAAAGACTGATAGTCCACGGTTATGTCGGCATTGGGGTCATGAGCCGCCTCGGCTATAAAGGAAATCTCGCCAAACTCATAATTGATGTTGTAGTCGACCCCCCGGGTCAAGACCTGTCCGTTTAGTTTGACTACCTCTGATCCTTCCAAAATCTCCTGTGTCCCCAAGTTGTAAGTGGTTCGGCGCTGTGTAGTGTAGAAGTAGATATAATACACAGTGGCCGTCCGACGATGCTCCGGATCACTGGAGTAATAGATGGAATCTGGCCTCAACTGCAGAGTATCCCTTAAATTACCAGTATAACTGGTATCCGAGATGAAGGGGAGTCTCTCGGGAAAGATTAGATAGCCTTCGTGAAGCAGAATGTGAGTGAGATCTACTCTGTGATCCGGAACTTTGTTGCCGCTCAGATCAATCGTGTCCAGCCCGGTGATGCGGAGATAAGAGATGCTGTCCTGGCTATTTTTGTCCACCTGGATATTTTCAGCGCCCGGTGTCCCCTTGTAGATGTTAATGGTGAAGCCTTGCGGATCGATATCTCTCATTCCTAAGTCATACACATTCTTCCATTCATAGGCCCAGGTCACGTAGGGATGAAAGCCGGTGGAATCAGACCAGTTATACTGAGGGATTTGAGTATCCATCCTAATTAGTTTCAACAAATACTTATAAGTAAATTCCGTTCTGGTCGGATCCGGATGATTCCAATTGAGATTGCCAATCGTATCAATTTGACCGGTACTGCGCTTGACCACTAAATAAGCTGCCAGCGCATCCTGGCTTCCCAGTTGTGCATTGAGTTTTACCCAGAATTGGGTGGGTGAGACGACATAATCCTGGTTTTGGATTAGCCGTTTGAACCTCTTGCTCTGCCTCTCTCCCCGCCGCCATTCTACTGTGGTGCTGTCAAAAACTTGGCTGGTATCCGTGGGATCTACAACCGCCAGACCCTGACGCAGAATATCACTTTCAGTGTTCACAACTCCGGGCTGGTTGTCCGCAAATTCTCCCGCATATAGCTCAATTTCCAGTATTGAATCGCCAGAAAAGTAATCATTTGCGGCATGACCGAGAAGCTGGCTTCTCCCTAGATAAAAGAAAGTTCTCTGCAGATACTGGTAATCTCTTATAGTGTCGCTGAAAGATTCAGCTCCGGCCCGGAAAGTAGTGCCGCTGGAAGATCCTTTTTCCTGGCTCATGATCATGGTTAAATCTAACCCCCCCAATTTGGCTGTGCTTTTGAAGCCGAATAGACCCTGCAAACTCTGGCTGTAACCGACAAACCTTGCGCCCCCAATTTGGAGATTGGTGTTGCCCGCCTCAATAGTCTGGATGATTTCTTCAGGCGCTCCGTTGTAGCGGAGCTGAAGATTATTCTCTAAATCATTTAAGCGTTTGGTATCTTGATCCACTTTTACTGTGATCTTGCTGCCAATGTTGCCGTCAATATTGAAGCGAGATTGCTGCTCCATATTCAAAGAGGGAAATTTGGACTGCCGACTAGTAGCGGTACTTTTCTGGCCGGAGACCCAGGTACTCTTACCGGAGAAGGAAATCCTGCGATAGCCAGTGACCTGTAGCCCCGGCCCCCCTTCGCCGATGATGCTCTTGATTAGTTTGGGAAACTTGATAGGGATTTCATACTGCAGAAGACTCCCTTTCTTTTTTTCGGCCTGACGAGTGGTGACTAACTCCTGGGTTCGAGTATTCCAGATATTCTCCGTCTGCCATCTCCTGGAGAGGCTTAAGTATTCATCTAAGCCGAGCCAGGCCGGCTCTTCCACCGGCTGAGTCCCGCTGATCTTTTCTATTTTAACTGAGGAGTGAGTTTCATCAGTCTGAAAAACTCGGGCAGCAACCGGATTGGATCTAAGCAATGGGAGCGACTCCCGGGCTAAGGTCAGACCGGGATACCGAGAAACCGCTCTGAAGTTAACCCGATTGGAGGCTGAATTCTTAAGGTTTAGCTGAAAGCCGCTGTAAGCTAACGAAGAGAAAAGGCAAAAGAAAACCGCCGCTAGGCAGGCTATTCTCCTCGGGGAGACATTTTTCCCTCTGCCAGGGCGGAATTTAATTATATCCAAAATTTACAACTCCTCTTCTTGCTCTTTAACTACTTGACGATGATATCCTCCTTTCTTTTAGTTTTCTAAGCCGTGCTGGCCTAAATAGCGAACCTCTTCTTCCAATTCAATTCCAAACTTAGACTTGACCCTTTCCTTTAATATACGGGTGATTTTCCACACCTGCGAGGCCTTGGCCTGGCCTAAATTGACGATGATATTGGCGTGTTTGTGATAGACTGTCGCATCCCCTAAATGAAGCTCTTTGGCCTGCACCTGCTCCAAGAGCATTCCGGCCGGGATGACCTTCTCTCCGTCCTTGATATTCTTGAAAAAGCAGCCGGCCGAACCTTCCTGAGTCGGGTGTTTAGTCTGGCGCAATTGTTCGATCTCTTCCATCTTGGCCCGGATTTGTTCTGGTTTACCGGGGAACAGGCGCAGGGTGCAGGAGAGCACCACTTCCCGATTCTTTTTCAGTTTGCTGCCTCTATAGGCAAATTCAAAGTAGCTGTTATCCACAATCTTGACTTCACCGCTGGGGGAAAAAACTACGGCAGATTCCAGCACTTCAGCTATAGAGCGGCCAAAAGCACCGGCATTGCCATAAACCGCCCCGCCTAAAGAACCCTTGATCCCGGTCAGACACTCCATTCCGCTCAGAGAATGCTCTAAGGCCTTGTCACATACTTCCTGCAGTTCAATTCCTGTTTCGGCGGTGATTTTGGATTCGCTCACTTCCATTTTGCAGCATTCATTTCTGATGATTAAACCCCGATAGCCCCGGTCATTTATCAGCAAATTGCTCCCCCCCGCTAAGAGGAAATAGTCAATGCCCACTTCTTCTGCAACCAGAATGGCATTGCAAAGCTCAGAGGAGGTTTGGGCCGGGTAGAAATAATCTGCCGGCCCTCCTATCTTGAATGTCGTATAGGGTGCTAAGACTTCGTTTCTTCTCAGGCCGTCTCCTAATAATTCTTGCAATTTCTGAAACTTCCCGCTGGGCTTAGGAACCGGTCTTTTGGCCTGGGTTAAAGGCATACTTCTCCCTTAAATTTAACCTGAGCGCCCATTAAAGCAAGCAGAATTTGGCTTCTTTATTGGCACTATAAACTTTATCGGTCAGAATTTGAGCAGTATCCAGCTTATCCAGAGTTAAGCCACGAGTGTAGCCCAATTGATTTACCCAGACAGAAATGATTCTTAGTATCCCAGACCATTCAGCCACCGGGCTGAGGGGGCTCCCCTTGAGGCCTATTTGCTTCTTCCACATAATTCAGCCGCAGTTGCGCCAAGACACTCTGCAGATATCTCTGCTCTTCGGGAACCAGATTTCCCTTAGTCTTCTCTTCTAACATTCCCAACATATCAATCGAGAACTTAGCCCGCTCCAGGTCCTTCTCCACTTTGCCAGTGAGGGGATTAATTAGCTTACCCAACTGCTGCAAGGCCGCGGCCTCAAACATCAGGATTAACTGGTAGAAATGGCTTATTTCCTGGGAGGTCATAATTGTTTCACTTTCTCACCCGATAGCCATGAACCCGAATTTATGCCGGTATTTCTGATTAAAGTTCTCTGCGATTATTCTATTTTCAGGCAAATTTAAGTTAGGGTCTTGCTGGACTATACTAAAGGCTTTTTCCCTGGCTAAGAGCAAGACCTTCATGTCTCTGACTAAATCGGCCACTTTCAGTTCCGGCAGGCCGTGCTGCTTAGTGCCGAAAAATTCGCCCGGACCGCGCAGTTGTAAATCGGTCTCGGCGATTTTAAAGCCGTCCGTAGTGGTTACCATGGCCTGCAGCCTGATTTTGGCCTCTTCGGACAACGGCCACTGGGCAATCAGAAAGCAGTGAGATTGATCTGCACCCCGGCCTACCCGGCCACGCAACTGATGTAATTGCGATAGGCCAAACCTTTCGGCATGCTCTATGACCATGACCGTGGCATTGGGGATATCCAACCCGACTTCGATGACTGTTGTAGCCACCAGAATGTCATACTCCCCCTGCCTGAATTTATTCATAATCTCCTCTCTCTGGCGTCTTTCTAAGCGGCCATGGATTAGACCCAATCTGTGCTGCGGGAAAATTTCTGCCTTTAGCTTTTCATAACCCTCGGTAGCGGCTTTTAAGTCCAGTTTTTCGGTCTCTTCAATCAAAGGATAAACAATGTAGATTTGCCTCCCCTCTGCGATTCTTTTCTGAAGAAAATTGTAAACTTCCGGCAGGTCTTTTTCACTTCTCAAAATCGTTTCCACCGGTTTACGACCCGGGGGCATCTGGTCTATGACCGAGACATCCAAGTCCCCGTAAGCTGTCAGGGCTAAGGTTCGCGGTATCGGCGTGGCAGTCATTATCAGCACATCCGGCACTTCTCCCTTCTGCTTCAGAAGCCCTCTCTGCATGACGCCAAAGCGGTGCTGCTCATCGATTACACAGAACCCCAAATGGTTGAACTTCACTTTCTCCTGAATCAGGGCGTGGGTTCCGACTACTAAATCAATTTCTCCGGCAGCGAGTGCTTCTGAAATTTCCTCTTTTTCTGCTCGGGTAACTGAACTGGTCAAAAGCGCCACTTTCACGCCTAATTGCTCCAGTAAACGGTGAAAATTGATGTAGTGCTGCTCGGCCAAGATTTCTGTCGGCGCCATAAAAGCTCCCTGATAACCTGATTCTACGGCCATCAATACAGCCGTTAAGGCTACGATGGTTTTCCCTGAGCCCACATCTCCTTGCAAGAGACGACTCATCGGTTTGGAGGAGGTCATGTCTGCCACAATTTGCCGCAGGACTTTTTTCTGGCTCTCAGTCAATTCAAATTTCAAATTGGCCAGAAGCGATTTGACCAGCTCCCCGGGACGTTTGAAGGTTATTCCTAGCTCTGGTTTCTGCTGATTTTTCTTGCGCAAAGCCAGCATGAGTTCCAGATAGAATAATTCATCAAATGCTAATCGTTGATGAGCCTTTTCAGCCATCTCTAAACTTTCCGGGAAGTGCACATTTTCCAGGGCCTGTTTCAGCGGTATTAGCTCCAGTTCTTTGACAAGATAATCAGATAAACTTTCAGTAACATGCTTTAAAACTCGGTCCAGAGCCGGTTTCAGCACCCGCCGGAACCCCCGGCTGTCCATGAAAACTTTTTTCAGCCCGGCGGTAGAAGGATAGAGCGGAATCACCCTACCAGTGTGAACCAGATTCTCCCCGTTGCCGGAGACAATCTCATATTCCGGATGCGCCATTTCCAAACCGTTGTAAAAACGGACCTCTCCGGAGACGATGACCGTATCCCCTGGCCTGAAGACCTTCTGCATGAATCTCTGATTAGCAAACCAGACCAAGGTCAGAAAGCCGGTCTCATCTTTGAGAATTACTCTGAAGGTCAATTTACGGCCTCTGACGATTCCCAATGCCTCCACCTGGCCGATTACTGTGGCCGGAGAATTGATTTTGAGCTGATAGATGGGGGTGAAGCTGGAACGGTCTAAGTACTTGCGGGGGAGATAGTAGATTAAATCTTCAACGGTTTCGACCCCGACCTGGCTCAGGGCATAGGCCTTCTTAGGCCCTATCCCTTTGAGATACTGGACCGGAGAGTCTAAGACGCTTTTTCTTTCAGCTTGGGCCATTTCCGACCTATAAAATTAGCCACTGGCTGGTTATCAAGCAATCAAAAAACCACTTGCCTATCAGGGATTTTACAACTATATTCTCCCCTCATTTCAGGAGGATAAATGGCTGTAAGTTGTGAAATCTGCGGAAAAAGCTATCAGAAGGGCAACAAAGTTTCCCACGCCAATAACCGCACCATTAAGCGCTGGAAGCCCAACCTCAGGAGAGTCCGGGCTAAAGTGGGCAATATAACCCGCTATGTGCGGGTCTGCGCCTCTTGCCTGAAGGCGGGCAAAGTCATCAAAGCGGCTTAACCCCCTTTCTTTCTCATAAAGGCCGGAACCTCGTAATCTTCTCCATTGCGTGGGCCGGCGGCTATTCTCTTGAAAACATCTTCCTGGACCGCCGGTTGCTTTTTGGCGTTCAGCTTCAGGGCCATGATTTTTTCGGCGGTGAAAGCCTCTCCGTTCCCTTCCAGAGATTCTGAAATTCTCTGTTTAGTCTCAAGTCCGGTGGCAATCACAGTCACCTTAATCTCATCTTTCAGGTTCGCATCTAGCACCGCACCGAAGATGATGTTAGCCTCGTCGCCTGCTTCCTGAAGGATGATATTAGCCGCCTCATTGACCTCGTAAAGAGTCAAATCATCTCCGCCGGTGACATTCACCAGAACACCTTTGGCTCCGCTGATGGAAACATCTTCCAAAAGCGGTGAGGCAATAGCCTTGATGGCGGCTTCTTTGGCTTTGTGCTCTCCGCTGGCCCGGCCGGTCCCCATTAAGGCATCCCCCATTTCTAACATCACGGTGCGGACATCGGCAAAATCAAGGTTTATCAGGCCAGGCACAGTTATTAAATCTGAAATTCCCCGGGTGGCTTGCAGCAGCACATCATCTGCCAAACGGAAGGCGTCGGTGAAGAGAGTTTGCTTGGAGGCAATGGAAAGCAACCTTTGATTGGGAATTATGATCAAGGTATCCACTCTTTCCTTTAGCTCTTTAATCCCTTGCAGGGCATTGGCCATTCTCTTTTTCCCTTCAAAATCGAAAGGCTTGGTGATGATGCCCACGGTCAAAGCACCGGCCTGCTTGGCGATTTCAGCCACGATGGGGGCGGCACCTGTTCCGGTTCCACCCCCCATGCCGGCCGTGACAAAGACCATGTTGGCACCGGCCACTGCCTCGGCCACCAGGTCCCGGGATTCCTCAATGGCCTTGCGCCCCACCGCCGGTATGGAGCCGGCTCCTAAGCCTTTGGTCACCTGCTCCCCAATCTGGATTTTGCGGCTGGCCTGGTTGCAGTCTAAGACCTGAGCATCGGTGTTGATGGCCAAAAAATCCACTCCGTTTAGCCCGGCCTCGATCATGCGGTTGACCGCATTGCCTCCGGCTCCTCCGACTCCGATGACCTTCATGTCCGTGTAATTGTGATTTTCTAAGTCGAGCTCTATCACTTTACCCTCCTGGTGGTTTAAAGATATTCATTGATCCAATCTTTGATTTTTCCCACGAAGTGGTGGGAATGTTTTTTTCCGTTATGGTTGGACAATTCCAGATTCTTTTGATTCTGGCCGTAGAGAACCAGCCCCACGGCAGTGGCATAAACCGGGCTGGAGGCGACTTCTTCTAAACCGGAGAAGCCTTGTGAATTTCCCAATCGGGCCGGCATGTCAAAAATCTGCTCGGCCAATTCGACGCTCCCTTCCAAAAGAGCTCCTCCGCCGGTGAGGATTACGCCGGCTGCCAGCAACTGGCCCAGATTGGTTCTTTTGACTTCCCGTTGGGCCAGGCTAAAAATCTCCTCCATGCGTGGCTCGATGATGCTGGCCAAGACTGTGCGGGAAACTTCCTTGGGTGGCCGACCCCCGACTCCGGGGACATTTATAATGTCGTTGGCATCGACTAAATTGGAAAGAGCACAGCCGTAATTTTTCTTCAATATCTCGGCTTGCTCTACCGGAGTTCTCAGACCGATGGCTATATCGTTGGTGACGCTATTGCCTCCCAAGCCAATTACTGCAGTATGCCGGATTGAGCCATCGTAGAAAATGGCCAAATCGGTAGTGCCGCCCCCCAGGTCAATTACTACTGCTCCTAACTCTTTTTCTTCCGGCGACATGACCGAATAGCTGGAAGCTAAAGATTCCAGCACTAATTCCTCCACTTCCCAGCCCGCTTGCCAGATGGCTTTGTAAATGTTTTGAGCGGAAGTGGAGCCGCCGGTGACGATGTGGACTTCGGCTTCTAACCTCAGGCCGCACATCCCGCGCGGGTCTTTGATGCCGCTTTGATCATCCACCCTGAATTCCTGGGGTAAAACGTGAATAATCTCTCTCTCTTGGGGAATGGCTAACGATTTGGCCGCTTCTAGAACTCTTTGGATGTCTTTGGCTTTTATCTCGCTCTCAGAGTTGGAAATGGCCACCACTCCACGGCTATTGAGGCTGCGAATGTGGTCCCCGGCTATGCCAGCATAGACCCGCTTTATCTTCAGACCGGCCATGAGTTCGGCATCCTGAATCGCCTTGGTAATGGAGACTACGGTCTGGTCTAAGTTTACCACTACTCCCCGCTTTAAACCCTGAGAAGGGGCACTTCCCAAACCCAGAACTTTCGGCTCCTCCTTCTCCATCTGAGCGACAATGGCACACACTTTGGTGGTACCGATGTCCAAACCCACTATTAGATTTTCTTTGGTCATCTTAGGATTTTTGACTAGGAGTGGGCCTGACTAAACCCAGGCCCTCAAATCTGAGATCGATAATGGATGCTAAATTTTCTTCGGTGCCCAGCATTTCGATTAATCTGGCTATTTTTTGTTCATAATTTTGGCGGCCGAGTAGGACGGATGTATTCTGAGGCAAAAGCACCAGCTCTATATCATTGTTGTCGTTGAATTCAATTTCTGCAACCAATCCTAAGATTTGTTCATTTTTACTCTGGATTGCTTGGTACAATCCCAGAACCTGCTCTAGTTCTGGTATTAAAGGACAAGTGTAGGGCTTGCAGTTCCTAAATCTAATTCCCCGGATGACCGGCAAGGATTGCGATTCTAATGAATCGACCGGCAAAATTTCCCCTTCTGGGGATAATCCCCACATTTGACTATAATCCAGCAATAACACCGGTTTTTTCTCTGTTAATTGAATCAGCAGAGTGCTGGGCCATTTCCGTTTGATTTCAATCTGGTTAATTCTCTTGTCGCTGCTCATTTTGGCCTGAACTTCGTTTTCGTCAATCAGCAAAAGATTCTCCCCCATAAATGAGCCGAGCCGGCCTTGAATCTCTTCTGTCGTAATTTTAATATTCCCTTTTACTCCGATCTGTCTGATTTGCAGGACCGAACTTTTTCCCAGAGAAAAGATGGCCAGTCCCAGAGCCAACAGAATCACCAGGAATATCCAGTTTTTTTTCATAGTGTCTCCAAAAATTGCAGGCCTACTTTGTAAATGTCTCCGGCGCCGAGTGTAATCACCATATCACCGCTTTTGGCATTCTGGCGCAGGAATTCAACCAATTCTTTCTTATCCGGGTTATAGTAAACCTGGGGATGCCCGGAGTTCTTAGCCGCTTTAACTATTAATTCTGCCGAAACGCCGGGAATCGGCTCTTCTCTGGCCGGATAAATATCGGTGAAGATTACGACGTCAGAGTTATGGAATGATTTTCCAAAATCCTGATAAAAATCTCTGGTCCGGGAATAGAGGTGGGGTTGAAATATCGCAATCACTCGCTTGTGCCAGCCGGTCTTGGCCGTCTCTAAGGTGGCCTGGATTTCAGAAGGATGATGGGCATAGTCATCGACTACCATGATTCCTTTTTTGACTCCTTTAATCTCAAATCTTCTTCTTACTCCTCTGAAATTCTGGAGCGCCTTCTGGATGACGTCCCATTTGATTTCAAGCTCCAAAGCCACGGCCATGGCAGCCAGAGAATTCTTGACATTGTGTACTCCCGGGACTGAGAGAGTTACTTCACCTAAATTTTTTCCCCGGGCCTTGACTTTGAAACTGCTCTGATTCTCATGGAACTTCCATTCAGAGGCCTGCAGGTCAGCTTCTGGCACCAGCCCGTAAGTAATGATGGGCCGGTGAATATCGTTGATTAAATTGCTGACACTTTTCTCGCTGATGCATAAGACCACATTTCCGTAGAAAGGGACTTTATTAGCAAATTCCAGAAAAGCTTTCCTGATTTCATCAAAGTCTTTGTAGCAATCCAGGTGCTCAGATTCTAAGGTGGTGATTACGGCAATGCTGGGGGTCAATTTCAAAAAAGAGCGGTCAAATTCGTCTGCCTCCACCACCAGATAGTCCCCTTGACCCAATTTGGCATTGGTATCTAAATTGACCACTTTGCCACCGACCACAATGGTAGGATCCAGGCCGGCCTGGGTAAGAATTTCCCCAATCATAGAAGTGGTGGTAGTCTTGCCATGTGTGCCGGCCACCGCAATCCCGAATTTCATTCGCATCAACTCGGCCAGCATCTCAGAGCGTGGGATAACCGGAATTTTGTTATTTCTGGCTGCCAGCACTTCTGGATTATCCGGCCTGACTGCCGAGGAATAGACCACCGCATCGGCGCTGTTGACGTTGGCGGCCTGGTGACCGGTATAAATTATCGCTCCTAATTTTTCTAGTCTTTGGGTGACTTCACTGGACGCCAGATCAGAGCCACTCACCTGATAGCCTAAATTCAAAAGTACTTCGGCTATGCCGGACATGCCTATCCCGCCGATTCCCACGAAGTGCACCTTCTTGACTCTTTTGAAGCGCATTTAATTCTTACTGTTGTCTAGGTATTTGAGAATCTCTGTGACGATTCTGTCTAAGGCTTCCGGTTTTCCTAATTTTTTACTTTGTACAGACATTGATTCAAGCCTTTTTTCATCTCTTACTAACTCAAACATTCTTTGCACCAGGTTAATCTGGGGTAAGTCCTTTTCTAAGATCATCTCCGCCGCACCTGCTTTCACCAAGACTGCGGCATTGTGCCTTTGGTGGTCGGCTGCCGCAAAGGGATAGGGAATCAAAATAGCCGGCTTGCCGCACATAGTGATTTCGGCTAAAGTTAGTGCACCTGCCCTTGAAACAACTAAATCGGAAGCAGCATAAGCAGCCGCCATTTCCTGGATGAAGGGAACCGCCGTGACGGGCAATATTCGGTCCCGCAGAGCTTCTTTCACTCTCTCAAAATCATTTGGCCCGGTCTGCCAAAGTATCTGCGGCCAGTCTTGCCCTTCCAAGTGTGAAAGGTGCTGGAGAAGGGAGTCATTAATTGCCATAGCCCCCTGGCTTCCACCTAAAATCAGAATAATTTTTTTCTTTTCATCGAGCTTCAGATTTCGCCTGGCTTGCACTTTATCTATCTGAGTAAAATCAGACCTGACCGGATTCCCCACCACTTCCAAATTGTCCTGCCTCTTGAAAAATTTTCTGGACTCTTCATAAGCTAAAAAAACCTTCTGGGCTTGCTTAGCCAAAAGACGGGTGGTGATGCCAGGGTAGCTGTTCTGCTCCTGAACCAGAACTGGAATTCCCATTTTTCTAGCTGCCTTCAAAGGTGGTCCGGAAACATATCCTCCTGTTCCTACTACTACATCCGGCTTCTCGAACTTCATTAAATCTTTGGCTTGCCTCAAGGCCTTGATGACATAATAGGGAAAGAGAAAGTTGTGAAGATCTAGACTCCGCTTGAAACCCCTTATCTCCAGAAACAATAATCTATATCCTCTTTCCGGAACCAGTCTTGCTTCTAATCCTCTTTTTGTTCCTACAAACACAATCTCTATCTCCGGTCTTCTTTTCTTTAATTCATCTGCGATGGCCAGAGCCGGGAATAGGTGACCGCCGGTTCCTCCGCCTGCCAGCATGACCTTGGGCATTTCATTCCCAGCTGCTCTTCTGTTTAGATATATTCAACAAAATTCCGGCAAAAGTCAGAGATAAAAACAGGGAACTCCCGCCGTAGCTCAAAAAAGGTAAAGGAATTCCAGTAGTAGGCAGAGCTCCGGTTACTACTCCTACGTTCAAGAGCGCTGACGAAAGAATGGTCAGACTGATGCCAGTGGCCAGAAGAAACCCGAAATAATCCGGAGCTGAAAGGGCTGTTTTTAAGCCCCGCCAGCCGATTATCAAAAACAAACTCAAAATGGCGGACAGCCAGACAAATCCTCCTTCTTCTCCAATCGAAGCGAAAATGAAATCCGTGTGCGGCTCCGGCAGAAATAAAAATTTCTGTCTCCCTTCTCCCAGGCCAATCCCATTCCAGCCGCCGTTACCTAAGCTGATGGCCGCCTGGCGGAGTTGGTAACTTCCTTGCAGAGGGTCTTGCAGACCTGCTACGTAATCCATGATTCTATCCTTTTCATAACCCAGACCGAAAACCAGAATCAAAAACCCAGCCAGTCCCGGTAGCAGTAGAGTCGCCAGGTGAACCAGACGGGCCTTGGCAATAAAAAGCAGGAGCAGGAAAATTGCGCTGATAAGCATGGCCGAACCCAAGTCAGGCTCCAAAAGAATCAGTCCCAGAAAGAAAACCAGGACCAATAGATATGGCACCAGAAGGTGTTTGAACTGCCTGATTTTGTTCATCTTTCTGGAGAGTGAATGGGCTAAGAATAAAATCAGAGCGTATTTGAAAACTTCGGTGGCTTGAATTCCTATCGGGCCAAGTCGAATCCAGCGGTGCACCCCTTTGGTGGCGGGCAGAAAGAGTACCACGCCCAATAGAACAAACCCTACTAACAAAGCGGGAAGTGCCAATTTTCTGTAAATCTGGTAATTCAGTCTGGTGGCCAGAATGAAAAACGGCAAGGCCATCAAAAGCCATAGCAGTTGCTTCTTAAAAAAGTAGAGCTGGTCATTATACTTGGACTGGGCCATGAAACCGGAGGCAGAATAAACCATGATCACTCCGATTAACACTAGAGTCAGAATTGAAAAAAGCAACCAGTAATCTAAACGCCCGCTATTTCCCATATTTTTCCTGTAACTCTCTGACCTTCTGTTTGAAAACTCTCCCCCGGTGTTCAAAGTTTTCGAACATATCAAAACTGGCACAGGCCGGAGAAAGTAATACTGTATTTTTGGGTTCAGAGTTTTTGAAAGCCAGCTCCACCGCCTCTTCTAACGATTTAGCCTCAATCGTTTTGGTCATCTCTCCTAATTCTTTTCTGATTTTAGGCGCCGCCTGCCCTATTAAAATGAGCAATTTGACCTTCTCTCTTACAAAATCTGCCAGGGGATTATAGCTGCTCCCCTTATCCTTTCCACCGGCGATTAGGATAACCGGCTCTGGCACCGACTGGAGAGCATACCAGACCGAATCCACATTGGTCGCTTTAGAGTCGTTGATGAATTTTACTCCTCGGATGGTAGCCACTTCCTCTAAGCGATGCTCTACCCCTTTGAATTCTCTTAGGGTTGAGGCAATGACTTTTGGTTCAACCTCCCGGAGCAGCGCAATGGCAGCGGCACAGGCTGCATTGGACAAATTATGAGGGCCTTTGATCCCAATTTCAGCAGCTGGAATGATTTTGATTTCTTTGCTTTCTAAATTGGAGACCAAGTTTCCGTTTCTGACAAAAACACCTGGTTTAATTTCCCTTTTTGTGCTAAATAGAATTGTCTTGGCTTTGAGTCCCTTCTTAATCTTTTCAGCAAGCGTATCATCCGCATTCAGAACTGCGATATCCTCTTCAGTCTGATTCTCAAAGATTCTTAGCTTTGCAGCAACGTAAGCATCATAATTGGTATAGCGGTCTAAATGGTCCGGGGATAAATTCAGCAGAGCCGCGATCTGCGGCTTGAAATCCGAAATTTTCTCTAACTGGAAGCTGGAGAGCTCCAGAACTGCTGTTCCATCCTCACTTAGGCTGTCAGCCACATTGGAGAAGGCGTTGCCCACGTTACCAGCTACCGCCACTTCCCGGCCGGCTTTTTTGAGAATCTCTCCCACTAAAGTTGTGGTGGTGGTCTTCCCGTTTGAGCCGGTAATACCTACCATCTTAGCCTGGCAGAGCCAGGAAGCCACTTCAATTTCGGAAAAAATCGGCACATTCTGTGATTGAGCTCTCTGAACTACCGGAATATTATCTGGTACTCCTGGGCTTATCACCATATAATCCTTGTTAGTCCAGACCTGGTCTGTATGCCCTCCACACTCCCACTCAATTCCTAATTTCTCCAATATTTTAATATCTTCTTTCAACTTATCCTCGGATTTGAGTTCGCTGAGGAAGACTTTAGCTCCATAAGATTTTAAAAGTTTTGCCAAGGCCAGACCGGAGCGGGCCATGCCGATGATGGCTACTCTTTTTCCAGTTATTCTATCCAACTTTTTCTGCGATTGTTTTTCGGTATAGGTCAAGTTAGAAATGAAACTTATCATCTGATCTTCAGAGTGCTTAAAGTTAAGAGCGCAAAAATTATCCCGGCAATCCAGAAGCGGACTACTACCTTGGATTCCGACCAGCCGGAGAGTTCAAAATGATGGTGGAGGGGAGCCATTTTGAAAATTCTTCTCCCCTTCAATTTGAATGACCCCACTTGTAAAATCACCGACAGCGCTTCCATGACAAACACGCCCCCGATCAAAACCAAAAGCAGTTCCTTCTTCAGTAAGATCGCCAGTGTTCCCAAGACGCCACCCAGAGCCAAAGAGCCGGTATCCCCCATGAAGACCTGGGCCGGATGACTGTTGTACCATAAGAAACCCAAAGAGGCTCCCACTAAAGTACCGCAATAGACCGTCAATTCTCCTGCTCCAGAAAGATAATCAATATTCAGATAGCGGGAGAAATCCACCCGGCCGGTAATGTAACTCAGCAAGGCAAAGGCAGAGGCGCAGATTCCTACTAAACCGATGGCCAGACCATCCAAGCCGTCAGTCAAGTTTACGGCATTGGAGGAAGCCACTACCACTATAGCCACAAAAGGGACGTAAAACATTCCAAAGTCCAGATAATAATTTTTCAAGAAGGGAATATTGGTGGCGGTATCAAAATTGGCGCTGGGAGGAAACTGATAGAGAATATATCCCAAAATTACTCCGAAGAGCAGTTGACCTAAAATCTTTTGCCTTCCTACCAAACCTTTTGGAAATTTCTTGATGATTTTCAAATAGTCATCCAGAAAACCCAAAATTCCCATCCAGATAGTAGCTAACAAGACCAGTTGGATGAAGCGATTGGTCAGATCAGCCCACAGGAGAGTGGGCACAGCCACAGCTGAGAGAATTATTATTCCTCCCATGGTGGGTGTCCCCTCCTTCACCTTGTGTGTGGCGGGCCCAACTCCCCTGATGGTCTCTCCAATCTGTCTTTGTCTTAGTTTCTTGATAATCCAGGGTCCAATCACAAAGGAGATGAACATGGCGGTGATGGTGGCATAGGCGGTCCGAAAAGTGATGTAGCGGAAGATGTTGAAAAAGGAAATCTGGGCGGAAAGCGGATAGAGTAAATGATAAAGCATCAGTTCTATTTGCCCTCCTCCGGTAAGAGCCACTTCAAAATTTCTTCCATCTTCATGCCTCGGGAGCCTTTCAAAAGCACCGTGTCCCCGGCCTTGATCAGCGAAAAAAGATATTGGGCAACGCTTTTCTTATCCTCCAGGCTACGAATAGCGCCAGCCGGCATGCCATTTTTCACCGCGCCTCTGGCCAAGTGCTCAGCTTTATCTCCAACTGTGATTAACAAATCAATCTTGAGCTGGGGTATTTTTCTTCCCACTTCCTGGTGTAATTCAGCCGATTTCTCACCCAACTCTAACATATCTCCTAAGACTGCTATTCTTCTACCCGAAGTTTTTGAGACCGCTAAGGCTTCTAAAGCGGCCAGCATTGAGGCTGGGTTGGCGTTGTAGCTGTCATTGATGATCTTTGCTCCCCGGATCTCCTGAATTTCCATCCGCAAGTGAGCCGGATGATAATCCTGTAGAGCTTGAGAAATTTTCTGGGGAGAAAGTTTGAAGTAATCGCCTATCGCATAAGCTGCCAGGGCATTATAAACATTGTGTCTCCCCAGCAAACTCAGCCGGAGTAAATTCTTTTTGACCTTGAAATCTAAGTGCCCGTTCCCGGAGATAATCAGATCCAGAGCCTGGTAGTCGGCCGGAGTATCAATGGCGTAGGAAATTACTCTGTGCTTTTCAAGCGAAGCCCGCTGACGAAGAACCTGGTCATCTAAATTCATGAATACCGGTTTATTCTCTGGCAATTTCTCCAGTAGTTCGAATTTCGCTTTGGCCACATTTTCCAGATTTCCAAAATTTTCCAAATGAGCCGGGGCAATGTTCAAAAGCACAGCCAGATTAGGCTGAGCCAGCTCAGCCAACTTGTAGATTTCACCGAACTGGCTGGTCCCCAATTCTAAGACCAGAATTTCCGTCTGGGAAGAGAGTTCGAAGATAGTCAGAGGAACGCCAATTAGAGTGTTAAAGCTTTTCTGCGATTTCAAAACCCGATATTTTGTTTCTAACACCCGGGCAATCATTTCTTTAGTTGTCGTTTTCCCATTGCTGCCAGTAATCCCTATCACTGGTAAATCAAATTTTCTGCGGTAATGGTAAGCCAGTTCCTGCAGGGCAATCCGGGTGTCAGCGACTTGAACTACAGGCGTTCTAACAATTCTGCTAAAGTCAATTTTCTGAGACCTGTCTTTCTGCACCAGTGCCGCCGCGGCCTTATTTTCAATTGCCTGAAAAATAAAATCATGCCCATCCTGAGTTTCCCCGGTCAGAGCCACAAAAAGATTCCCTGGAGTGACCATCCGACTATCAATGGAAACTCCCCGGAATTCCTTCTGCAGGAATTCGGCCTTTGAATTGACCAACTCTCCCTTGACCTGTTTTATTAATTCACTGACCGTCAGGCTTATCATTCCTTAGAATATCCTTGCCGCTTCAACTCCTCTTCAATAATCTCCCTCTCATTGAAAGGGTATTTCACTCCCTGAATATCCTGATAATTTTCATGCCCTTTGCCGGTCACTAGAACGGAATCTGCAGGTGCGGCAGACTGCACCGCATATTTCAGCGCCTCTTTTCTGTCCAAAATCACTTTGACCTTTTTCTTGTCTTTGATTCCACTCAAAATCTCTTCAGTAATTTTAGCCGGGTCTTCACTCCTAGGATTATCCGAGCTCAAAATTACCAGGTCAGCGTACTGCTTAGCTACCTTTCCCATCTGCGGCCGTTTTCCTTTATCTCTATCCCCTCCGCAGCCGAAAAGACAGATTAGTCTTCCCTTGGTAAAGGACTTTACCGTGGATAACACCCGTTCCATCCCATCCGGAGTATGGGCGTAGTCAATCCAGATGTTGAAATCTTGCCCCAAGTCAATTTTTTCCATCCTTCCCGGAGCGCCGGTAAAACTTTCTGCCCCTCTCTTAATCTGCCAGTAATTCAGGCCCAGAATCTGAGCCGTCGCTAGTACCGCCGCAAAATTCGATAAGTTAAATTCCCCAGTTAACTTTAGCTGGTATCTTTCTTCTCCGTTAGGAGTAGCGAAAAGAGCTTGGGTCCCCTTCGGGCTGGATTTGAAATCTTTAGCAAAGAATTGAGCTTTATTATCTTTCAGAGAATAGAAAATACGTTGGGCCTGAGTGAGATTGGCATACTGCCTCGAATTAGAGTCATCCCAGTTAAGCACCGCCACACTACCCTGGCTCAAATTTCTAAATAAAATTCCTTTGGCCTGACGATAGTTTTCCATGGTCCCATGAAAATCCAAATGCTCTCTGGTCAGATTGGTGAAAATCGCTACCTTAAAGTCGATACCGTGCGCTCGTTTTAACTCTAAAGCGTGAGAAGAGACTTCCATCACCACAGCCTTGACGTCAGACTGAAGCATTTGTGCCAGCAAAGCCTGCAAATCCAACGATTCCGGCGTCGTTCTGGTGGCGGTAATTTCTCTTTCTCCGATATAATATCTGACTGTACCAATCAGACCTGTTTTCTGCCCAGCAGCCTCAAGAATCGATTTCAGCCAGTAGGTAATAGTAGTCTTCCCATTCGTACCTGTCACACCTGCGACTGACAGTTTGGAGCTGGGGTGGTCGTAGTAGTTATTTGCCAACTGAGCTAAAGCCAGGCGGCTATCTTCTGCTAAGATTTTCAACTGAGGGTGGTAATCTCCATCTCTTTCAGCTACAACCACTGTGGCTCCATTTTGCAGTGCCTGAGGAATAAAGTCATGTCCGTCCTTTTGGAGTCCTCTGATGGCAACGAACAAATCTCCTGATTGCACCTGATGAGAGTCATACTGAATGGCTCTAATAGCCAAATCAGTATCTCCGGAAATACTTTTTGCCTGAAGACCCTTTAGAAGTTTGCCGATCGGAACCGACACCAATGGCCCCTTACTCTTCGAAATTTTCGATTTTGATTCTCCGACACCTACTGGCACTCGCTTTGTTCCTGCTCTAATTAGTTTTACTTTTAAGAACGCTATTCAGATTCAGCCCAGCTGCCTTTATATTCTAAACTACAGCGTCGGGCCTTTCTTTGAATTCTGCTGCGTTTTTGCATTCTGGGCTGCTATGGTAGTGACTGTTCCCTCTCCATTCTCATCCGGCACTCTTTTCTTAATTAGCTCATAAGTAGGAGTTGAGGGCAGCGACAGAATATCTTTGACAATCTCTCTGAATACCGGAGCTGCAGTCTGGCCGCCATAAACCATACCTTTGGGACTATCTAAGGCTATAAGACCTAAGTAGCGAGGCTGTTCCACCGGGAAGAAGCCCACAAACGAAGAGATGTACTGATCCAGATACCCTTTGGATCCGGCCTTCACTTTCCTGGCCGTTCCGGTCTTGCCGCCGATTTCTACTCCTTCTAATTTTGCCGTAATTCCAGTGCCCATCTCTACCACCTGTTTTAAGAATCCTCTGATAATCTGTGCGGTCTGGGAACTGATTACCTGACGGATGGGAGTAGGTTTATATTCTCTGAGTAAGTTCCCTTGGGGGTCCAAAAAAGCCTTGACCAGATAAGGTTTCATTAACCATCCCCCGTTGGCAATCGCGGCATAAGCACTGGTTAATTGCAGAGCGGTAGTCGAAATTCCGTAGCCAATCGAATTGCTGATTAAGGTTATTTTACTCCAGTCCCCGAAGGGCTGCAAGGTACCAGAAGCTTCTCCGGGCAGCTCGATACCGGTCTTGAAACCGAAGCCGAAATCTCGGAAATACCTGTAGAGGATTTCTGAGCCGACAGCTAAGCCGGTCTTAGCTAAGGCGATGTTGGAGGAGTAGGCTATCGCCTCTTCGAAAGTGAGCATTTCATATTCATGAATGTCGTGTAAGACTCGCTTTCCGATTCCGGTGACCCATTTCCCCTTTTCGGCGTAGATGAGGTCCTCCGGAGACTTGATCTTTTCTTCTATCGCTGCCGCGGCAGTAAAGGCTTTCATGGTGGACCCGGGCTCGAATTGGTCGGTCAGGGGCCTGAGCCGTCCTTGGTTTTCCCCCTCCGGGAAACCAGGTCGGCTCAGGCTGGTCAAAGCTAAAATCTCACCGGTTTGCGGATCCATCAAAAGGCCGAACCCGGAAGCCGATTTAGTCTGAATAATCCCCTGCTTCAATCGATTTTCCAATACCCACTGAAGTTTAGCATCCAAGGTGAGCGCCAAATCACAGCCGTTCTTAGCCTCTTTCCAGGTCTGCTCCTGCATCTGATAAACCTGGCCTAAGGCGTCTTTCTGCAGAACTTCTGAGCCATCCTGACCAGACAGGATGGAATCATAATAGAGCTCTAAACCGGAAATGCCCCGGCCATCAATGTCAGTTAATCCGATTAAATCTTCTCCCAACTCCCCCAAGGGATGCTCTCTTTTGAATTCCTCCCGGGCATAGACTCCCCTAAGTTTCCAATTTGTTACCTGCTCCGCTTGAGGAAGCTCCGTCTGTCTTTCCATCCAGACAAATTTTCTGTCACTTTTTAGATTTTCAAGAAGAGGTTGGAACTCTTTCCCGAACAGGCGGCTGAAACGAAGAGCAACTTCGCCTGGATTGGCAATGCTGTCCGGCACCGCAAAAAATGACTGGGCGGTGATGTCTCCGGCTAACTTGAGGCCGTTTCGATCATAAATGGTTCCCCGCCATGCCTTCTGGTTGGCTTGCCGGAAATTCTGGGCTTGAGCATGGGCTTGGAAGCGTTCGGTCTGGAGGATTTGGATTTGGGCCAGCCGTCCTATCAGAGCTAGCCAGAAAAATGATGCCAGCCAGAAGATTATGCGTACTCTTCGATAAGCTCCCAACCGGAAAGTTTTTTCTAAGCGGCTACTCACTTTTCTCCTTGGCTATAGCCTTGGGTTCGGCCAGTTCCCAGGCCTTCTTCCCGTACTGCTTGAGGTCAGCCAAAAGCCCTTGCCATTTCAAAGTCAGAGTAGGAGTTTGGCCCGGGTCGGCTAAAGCCAGCTGACGGTCTATATCAGTAGTTCCCAACCCTAATATACGTCCAGCCCGAGGGCATATCTCCTGGGGGGAGCTTAATCTTACCACTTCCGTGGAGAAATAGTCTCTGGTCTTAGTTAAGTCTCCAATCTTGCTCTGCAGCACCCCGATATCTTTTACCAGACCGACAGTCTCCATTCTCTGCCAGATGTAAAGAGTAGCCAGAAGGGCCAAGACCACAATTCCCGCGAAGAGGAAAAGCAGATTTCGCTTTCCTGGTTTCCTCTGGGAGCGCTTGCGGGTGAATTTGGTCTTCATACCGGCTGCTCTAATTTTTCTATTACTCTGAACTTGGCGCTTCTGGCGCTGGGATTGGCCTTGATTTCGGTCGAAGAGGGACGGACCGGCTTTTTGGTGATAATTCTCCATTTAGCCTTTCCTCCACAGGTACAGACCGGAGAGCCAGAGGGACAAATGCATTTTCTGGCTAATTCCTGAAAAGTCTGCTTGACCAGTCGGTCTTCTAAGCTATGATAGGATATAATCCCGATTCTCCCTTTTGGTTCAGTTGCCTGCACTGCCAAGGATAGTCCGGCTTTCAGCTCATCAATCTCCTGATTGACCTCCATGCGAATAGCCTGGAAAATTCGGGAGAGGGTTTTGACTCTATTTTTAGCAGAAATGATTTCCTCTATAATTTTGCCCAACTGGCTGGTTGTCTCTATTCTTTGTTTCGCCTGCTTTATTTCCCTGGCAATCCTTTTACCCAATCTCTCCTCTCCATATTCCTTGAAAATTCTAGCCAGCTCCTCCTGGCTGTAATGGTTGACCACCTGGTAAGCCGAAAGTTTCTGGCTCTGGTCCATGCGCATGTCCAGCGGACCATCTATCAGATAAGAAAAGCCTCGTTCTGCTTGACTGATTTGCCAGCTGCCTATTCCCAGATCGAACAAAATGCCGGTAAACTTTTCTGCTCCGGCTAATTCTTTGAGCCGATCTATCTGGCTGAAGTTGAGCTGCAGCAGAATAGTGTTAGGGTACGGACTCAGCCTTGGTTTAGCACTCTCTAAGGCTTGGGCATCCCGGTCAATTCCAATCAGCCGGCCGGGAGGCTTCACTCTTTTCAAAATTCCCTCAGCATGGCCGCCCAAGCCTAAGGTGCAGTCCAGATAGACTCCATCCTCTCGGGTCACTAACAGTTGGGTTACTTCTTGTAAAAGAACTGGTCTATGAAATAATTCTTTCAAAGCAGAATAGATTCCGCTACCTGCTCATAACTTTTTGGCGAATTTTTCAGGTAATTTTCCCAGACCGACTTGTTCCAGATTTCAATCCGGTTTAAATTGCCAACAACTAAGGCTTCCTGCTCTTTGGAAAGCTGGGCCTGGTCTAAAAGATTCTGGGGGATGGTAATCCTCCCTTGGGTATCTAAGATGGCATCCGTAGCCTGGGATATAAGCATTCTGATAAAGAGCCGAGTGTCTGCTTGGGTGAATGACAGAGCTTTTAACTTCTCTTCAATTCGTTGCCACTCATCTGCTGCGAATAAGAAGAGACACCCTTCCAGCCCTCTGGTTAAGACAAACTGGTCATAAACAGTGGCCTGAGTGGCCCGCCTGAGCTTGGCTGGCAGACTCAGCCGGCTCTTGCCATCGATTATTATCTTATAGGAGCCTTTAAACGCTGACATATTAAAAAGTTAGATAAGAATCTACACTTTGACCCACTTCTCTCCACAATGAGGCAAAAAATAGCCTTCCCCCTTATTGGTGTCAAGAAGAAAATTACTAATAATCCTAAAATCTTTAAGTAGCTTAATGAGTTAAGAAAGGAGGGTAATTCAGATGGAAGAATCCAGTCCTGCAGAATGATTATTGCGTTACCGGATTCGATTGAGATTTCGCTCAATCGCCCCCCGCAACAAGCTTCCCTGTAAGAGATTCTAAATTATCTTTTTCTGTAAATCGATGTCAGAGGTGATGCCATGGTTCTTATAACTGCGCTTATAAATAACCCGGCCCCGGACATAATTAAAGGAATTAGCTTAAATCCGGCTGAATGGTGCTTCTCTAAATATTGAAAGAAACCCGAGTGGGAAAGAAATACCCTGGCTACCCTTCTTTTTTTAGTAGAACCCCCTAAATGATGCACAATCTTGGCCTGGGGGATAAAGACTATTTTGAAACCGGCTTGCCTAATGCGGAGGCAATAATCAACATCATTGAAGAACATTCTGAAGCTCTCATCCATCAGGCCGACAGTTTCGGTCACTTTTTTCCTGATGAGTAAAGCCGAAGCCATGGGCTGGTCGACTTCTCTTAAGTCCTTAAAGTCAAAGTCTCCCATGCGCCAAGAGCCAAAAATGGGATGTGCCGGAAAAAGCTTGGATAAAAAGGTGAACTCCCAAACCAGAGTTGAGTAAGTCGGGAAGCGCCGACAGGAGGGCTGAATTGAACCATCCGGATTAAGAAGTTGGGGCCCCAGAGCGCCAACTTCAGGATTATCTTTCATAAAATTGTACATCCGGGAAAGTGATTCAGACTGCAACAGAGTATCGGGGTTCAATAATAGGATAAATTCCCCTTTAGCTTCTCTGATTCCTTGATTGCAGGCCCGGGCATAGCCTAAGTTGTGAGGATTGACTATCAATTTCACCTGAGGGTATTGCTGACTCACTTTCTGTGCCGTTTCATCGCTGGAGTCATTATCTATCAGGACTACTTCTTTTTCAGGAACTATTTGCAGGAAAATTGAGTCCAGACAGGCTGGCAAGAATTCCCAGCAGTTCCAGGAAACAATGACTATTGAAATCTCAGGATTACTCATGGAAATGGGGGAATACGTAACCGAACATATAGAATAGATCTGTTAGAAGCAGCAGTAAAGGAAGGGAGTAGAGCCAGTATCTATTGGCGGAAATTTGCTGCCACCCCAGACTGAAAAGCAAAGCAATCGGCAGCATCCCCACATAAAGATTCTTCCCCCAGGAAGTCATAACCTGGTAAGAGAGACTGTACCACAGTGAAGTTACTACTAACATTAGCAGGACCAGACCCGACCAGCCAACGATTTTAAGTGATGCTGAATCAGACTGCGCGGCATTTTTCCTACTCAGCCAAAGCTTTGACAATCCCCAGCCTGAAATCGCAGTCATTCCACCAAAGACGAAAATATAGTACCAGCTGGGTAAATGAATTTCATAGACTCTTCCCGCGGCAGCCCAAAAACTCCAGAATAGGTTGCGAGCTACCCGATAATATTCTGGCAAAAAGTGAGCCCAAATTGAGATCTTGGCCTCCAAGCCCGAGTAGAAAAAGAGAGGTTTTCCATATATATTCTGTGTGAAGTACAACCAGGGCAGCACTAGGATAGCTACTATTCCTATGACAGTAAGGAAAGAGCCTTTCAGTCTCCTTGTTTGAAGGATCCATAAATATATGAACAGGGCTGGAATCAGCACCAAGCAGTTGTATTTGGTTAGTATAGCCCAGCCCAATACCACCCCCAAGAGTAAGAGATGGGTAAGCTTTTTTGGCTCAGACACGTACAAAAGATAGATAAATAATGTGCTAGCAAAAACAGCCAAACTGTCATTAGTAATGGCACCGCCATTAGAAACATAAGTGGGCAAGAATGCCAAGAGGCTTAAGCTCAGAAGAATAATTTCCTTTCTGTTCCCGAAAAATCTTGCCAGAAAGAGGTAACTCACCCAGAAAGTCCCTATCCACAACAAGACCGAAAGCCAGCGCAACAACCTGGCCATTCGATTATGATTATGAAAATTTTCTGATTTCCAGTCGACCTCGAAGCTTTCCCCCATCTCTCCGCTTTGGTCATCCCAACTGGGGATTAGATTGTATATTCCAGCAGATAACAAATAATACATAGGCGGCTGGAATCCTTCATAATAGGGAAAAGCCGGCTGGGAAAGTGGAAGGGTCTTATATTCGTGGATATGCTGGACATAGTAAAAGTGGGGATACTCGTCCGCCTGCTGCCAGAGAGGAATAAGGTAAACCCAAGCTATCCGCAGAGCTAAGCCGAGTGTAAAAACCAGCAAAATTCCTTTTTGGTAAGACCTATCGTTCATTCAAACATTTGTTGAAGAAACCAGCCAATTTTTGAGTCAAATACTTCCTTTCATATTGATTCAAATCAGGTGTTGGAAAGCCTTTTTCCAAAGTTCCAGACTTGTATTTTTCAAACCATCCCACTAAGGCGCGTTTAATTCCATCTTTATCATCAGGGTTCACAATAATCGCGCTATTATTCTCCCTCAGCAACTGAGCGGCGGCCCCGTTCTGGGGCACAATTGCTAAAATAGGTTTCCCGGCTGCTAAGTATTCGAATATTTTCCCGGTAGTGATAAAAGGGGAGCTCTTTTTTCCTCCGGTCGTGAGCAATAATACTGTGGCGGTCAGCAGGTATTTAAGGGATTCCCGGTGAGGCAAATAGTCGATTGATGCGACCCATTTTTCTAAGTTGTTCTCTTTCAGCAAGGCATTCCAGTCCCAGTCCAGAACCTGGCCAACTCTGATAAAATGAGTCCTCTGCGCGAAATCTTGCCTCCCTCTTAATAGCTCCGAGTAAGCCTGTAAGAACGGCCTGGGGTCATGCAGCCGGTTGAAAGTCCCTACATAGACGATTTCAAATTTATCGGATACTTTGGGATTTAGTCCTTCAAAATCAGCGGAGTCAAAACCATTGGAGATGATTTCGGATTTTAGGCCAGGGTATTCTTTCAGTAATTCATCCGCAATCTGCCGATTGACTGCCGTAAAACCTTTTGACCTATTCAATATTCTCCGCTTCAGAACCTGGCTGACCCGTTTGTGCAGGGTCGAAGGGTAATCCTGGTTAATCAAATCCCACGGATCTCTAAAATCCACTATCAACGGCTTATTGCTTAACCTGGACAGGCAGTAACCTAACAGGTGAGAAGTGACCGGAGGCGAGGTTGAAAATATCAAATCGATTTTCTCCTTCCACACTATTCTCATGCCTTTCCCTAGCGCCAAAGGAAACCAGCCTATTTTGCTGTCCGGAATGAAAAACCATTTTAAAAATCTTAATCTGTCCGCAGATTGGTTGCCTGAACCTGACTTTTGTTTGGCCGGTATTAAGTCGCTCAATTTGCTAAAAAGATAGACCAGCCTTTGAGGATCAAGTGAACCGCTTCGCCAGATTTTGGCATCATTCGGTATTTCTTGAAGGAGAGTCTCATCCCAGGCCGGATAGCTTATCTTTTTGACTGTTAAAATCACGGGCTCCCAGCCGAATTCAGGCAGGTATTTCACAAACTTCAGCGATCGCTGGATTCCCGCCCCACCCAAGGGTGGAAAGTAATAGGCAATTATCAGTACTTTTTTCTTGGCCATCTAGGATGCTTTATGCTCCCTAACCAGCTGGAAAAACTTCTCTCTTAAGAGTAACAGATTAGCCTGATAATTGGCTTTTTCGCTAACCATCTGCTTATTGCGGTCAACTATTTTTTGTAAGCCAGCCATATTCTGGCATGAGCTGACGATTTTTTCCGCCAATTCCTCCGGGCGATTAGTAGGCACCAGAAATCCATTTATTCCATCCTCTATCCATTCTCTATTTCCAGCAATATCAGTCACGACTGGAATCAGGCTGCACGCCATAGCCTCTAAGAGAGAGACTGACGTGCTGTCCGAAAGAGAGGTCGAGACATAAATGTCAGCTGAAGTAAGCAATTTAATCAGATTTTCTAAGCTGACTTTTCCGCAAAATTCTGCTTTGTCAGTTACACCCAGACGCCGGGCCAGATCTCTTAACCTCTCCCTTTGCGAACCCTCCCCCACGATTAAGAATCTGATGTCTAAATTACTCCTTTCCATTATCAGAGGCACAACTCTGATTAACAGGTCTAAGTTATAGACCGGCTCCAGCTGGCGGGTGCTTATGATTGTAATTTCATTTTTTTTTGAAAGCTGCCTTTTGGGAATACTTAAGAATTCCCGGTTTATTCCCATGGGAAAAGTTGATATTTTATTCCGGAGTGCTCCCAGTTTGACCATCTGGTTAGTCAAATAATTTGAGTCGGACGTGAGCCAGTCTGCTTTTTTCAGCACCCAGCCCGCTCGGAGACGATGGAAAATGGATTTCTCAGCCGAGACTAAAATGTCAGATCCCCAGGCCGAGACAACCAGAGGCCTGAATGCCAATCGAGCACCAATCCAGCCGTAATTGGGCACAAAATGGGCATTGATCAAGTCTGGTTTGATTTTTTCTACTATCTCTCTGATCTGTTTAGTTGCTAAGAAATACTTGGAAAAATTGGGTAAGTTTGGAGAGCGAAGCTGAATCATTTCTGTAATCGGTTGAGTTGATTCCTCCAAGCTAATTAAATAGGTTTGTTCCCCCTGCTGGTTGAAGAACTCAATCCAGCGCCGGATGTGAATGGAGCGGGCATCCGCCAAGAAGAGAATTTTCATTTTCCTCTGAATAAATCTACCAGCTTGCCTAACGGAAAAATCTTTTCGTAAATGTAATAGTTTTTCTCTGTCCCACCCCAGTGTTCTTTGAAACGCATAAGCCCTTCTGCCCCTTTAGGAGAGCCCCCGAGGTTGTAGGAGCATGTGCGATGTTGCTGACACCAGATGAGGCTCTGTCCCATCAGATAATCATTGGCCCGCAACTTTACATTTTCCGGATCAGAGGCGGCATCCCATAGGTGTAGCTGCTCCTTGAAATTGAAATTGATCTGATAGCCGATAATCTTCTCTTTCGATCCAGCGATCCGCCACAGGAGCCAGCCCGTATCCTTACCTGCCCAGAACAAGTTTTGATAGAATCTCTCCGAATACTTCGGAGCGCTCAGATGCCTGTGACAGGTTTTAAGATAGAGACCATAACAGCCTTGCACCTCAGCCGCAGTTTCAATTCTTCTGGCAGTAACATTACTCCTTTCTAACTGTCGGTAGCCTCTTCTGGTCAGATACTTACCGAGATTGATTTTTTCTAATTCTACTATGTGAGTAAAGGTCTGGTGAGGCTTAAAACCATCCCGGCCTAAAAAGGAGAGCTGACCATTAAAATCAACTATCTGAAACTTCAGGCATTTGAATGACTTAATTGAATCCAGAGCCTGCAACAGAAACTCCTTAATTTCTGACTCAGCCGAGCCTTGGGAAAGCACCCCTCCATAAGTCCCCATGGGCATGGAGAAAAAACTCTCCAGACCTTTCTTTTTGAATTTTACTACCGGGAGGCCTAATGAATACTCGGAGTCTTTCTCTTCAACAAAAAAAAGAGAGTGGCAGAAGTTGTAACTTTTTTCCCACAGAGAACACCATTCAAAAGTATGATAGAAGGCGGCAGATTCAGAAGTGGTAACCAACTTGCCCCATTTCTCCTTATCCAGACTGGAGCTATCCAAAATCGCAAAGCCCATGCGGAGTACTATTTTCTGATGACTGCAATCTTGCCGACCGCACTCTTTTGACCCGAAGCGGTTACTACGAATACGTATATGCCAGAGGCCACCAGCTTACCGTCATTATTTCTTCCATCCCAGTCCTGGTTTGGGCCAAGCTCTCTTATGATTTCTCCGGTTACGGTGAATATGGAGACTTTTCCAGTCTGAGGCAGCGCAGGGACAAAGACAAGCTTCTCTGTTCCCATCTCGATTGTAAAGGGATTGGGATAAACATAAACTTGGTTTAGCTCCTCTGCTAATCTTGTGAAGGGTAGTCCCAGCTTGGAAAGTCCGTTATTGGTTCCAATCCATAGGTCTCCACTATTCTCATCATAGAGCACTTTGATGATGAAGTCGTCTGCCAGAAAAGAGTTATCGGTGGTAAAAGCCTCCTCGAAATGTCCAGTTGCGTTCAGCTTGACTAACCCTTTTGAAGTCCCCAGCCATTTATTGTTTCTTCCATCTATAGCAATGGAGTTGACTTGGGGGCCGAAGTCAGGAGGAATATTGATGCCAATCAGCTGAAACGTGGAGGGATCATATTGATAGACTCCCGCAGAAGTCCCAATCCAGACTATTCCGGTTTTGTCTATCCCCACGCTGGCGACCAAGGCGAAAGCAAAATTGGAAGCAGGAAAATTGGTAACAAAATCATCGCTTGTATCAGCCAGGGTAAAGTTATAGTTCAAGGCATCCAGACCGGCATCTATGTAGCCTACCCAGACAATTCCATCTCTTGCAAAACAGAAAGGCATGCTGTTGGAGCGCAGAGAAGTGCCGTTGATGTTCTCGTTTTCTTTGTAGCTGACAAAAGTTGACTCGGTTCCGGCCACAAGACCTACTAGGGAAGTCCCGTTACAGGCATCGCGATTGCCAAACCAAAGATTTCCTTGTTCATCAACCGTAACTCCATAAACTGCCACGTAACTAGACTCGGTACAGACAGGGCTGAGGGGACTATTAAGCGGAGTGATATTATTGTAGTAACGCCAGCTTCCATTTTTGTTTCTCAACACCCCTTTTCCTAAAGTGCCGAACCAGGCCTGCCCTGAAGGATCCACTGCCACAGCCTGAAAGGCCACATTGAAAGTATCAAACCCGAACCAGGTTTGCCCCTCTAACATCGACCCACCGAAGTTATAGTTACAGCTCCACAGCCTGCCGGCCTGGTCTAAGAAGAAGTCGTTGAAGACATTCCCCGGGGGGCCAGGTACAGAAATAAGTTGCCAAACTGAATTTTCAAAACTGGCCACACCATTTCCCCGGGTTCCCACCCAGAGGATTCCTGAATTATCTTTCGCTATGGTATTCAGATTTGTGCTGGAGAGTCCTGTAGAGGTTATAGGATCCCAATTTCCTGAACTGTAAGTATAGACTCCGGCTGAGGTAGCAGCGCACATCACCCCACTTAAGTCCCCTACGTCTCTTACCTCTATTCCACTCAGCCCGGAAAAAGAAAAGCTAGTGTCAATTGAATTTAATTTATAAACTCCATTTTTCGTCCCCAACCAGAGGGTATCCTGCCACAGAGCCAGGGAGAGAATAAAATCGTTGGAGAGCCCCTTGCCGGAATTTTTGTTTATACCAACCCAGCGGGATGGATCCAGGAGATTAAAATCATTCTTGTCGGCGAAGGCTACTCCGGCGCTGGTCCCTATCCAGATTTGATTTCCCCAGACGAAACAAGCTTGAACAGACACCGGTGAGATTAATCCAGAAAAATTCTGATAATTCTCTTTAATCTCCCCCCCATTCCGGTCTCTATCAAAAAGTGTAACTCCCTGGCTGTGCCCTACCCAGATTTTGTCTCCATCCGGAAAAATGCTTAAGAGGCCCAGCTTCTGGCCATTTTGGTCAGTGAACTGATCATAGACTCTCCATTTCTGGGTTGATAGATCGTAGCGGGAGAGTTTGCCGTTGCTGGAGCCGAACCAGAGCGTATTTTGAGTGTCCAGCGCCGCCGATTCGATGGAGATACCTCCCAAGCCATCCGTGTTGGTCATCTTTTGAATGCTTTTGTCGTTCATATTGACAATCAACACCCCTCCATTGGTGGCACAATACAATTTATCTCCCACGCTGACAATTTCCGAGACAGTGTTCAGGTTAGTATAGGTAGTCCAGCTTTGAGCCGACACCAGTGAGGCTGAGAGCAGTGCTGATATCAACAGCGCTATTTTCTTCATCTCAAAACAGTCTCTTAAGCAAAACTATAATTCCAGTCAAAAGACTGACCAGCAGACACAGTTTTCCAAGCCAGGGTCCATGTCTGGTAAAAAATGTGGTTTCAGATCTTTTAGGTATTTCGCTTACCAGATTAGTAGTTTTGAAGAGTGAGCTCTTTTCTAAAATCCTTCCATACGGGTCAACTATCATGCTAATTCCTGTATTAGCGCAACGAGCAATGGAAATTCTATTTTCAATCGCGCGCATTATTGCCATGGAGGCATGCTGGTAAGGACCAGCAGTTCTGCCGAACCAGGCGTCATTGGTGATATTGCCGATGAAATCTGCTCCTCCATTGACGAATTGGCGAACCAGGTCTGGGAAAGCAATCTCATAACATATTATAGCTGGAAAGCTTCCTTCTCTGGTTTGAAATAAAGTGTAATTTATACCCGGTGAAAAATTAGCCTGTCCCAATTCAATTTCTTCGAAAATTCTCATACTTCCGGAATATGGAATTCTTTCCGCAAAGGGAACCAGCTGCATTTTGTAGTATTTTTCCTTAAGCCCGTAATCCGGAGAAATCCAAAAAGAAGCATTGTAAAATACAAAGCGTTCCGGCCCTACTACATAGTAGTCGTCTGTACCCACGATTAAATCTGTATTCAGCTCTTGGGACAGCTTTTCGACTTTGCTCAAGTAAACCGGCTCCTTTTCCAGATAACAGGGAGCCGCGGTCTCCGGCCAGATAATCACGTCCAGCTTGACTTTGGCGGCCTCTTTGCTCAAACTATCATAGACTTGAAAATTGTAGTCCAAAAATTGCGGATCCCATTTGATATTGGGGTCAATGTTTCCTTGAATCAAAGCCACCTTCACGGTCTCAGAATTATTCTCTTTCCTCAACTCATTCTTCCCATAAAGATAGGGAATCAAAAGGAATACAACAATCACTAATCCCCAGACTACTCTTGTTTTTTTGTATTTCAAGAACAAATAGACTAGAACATTGAGAGTAACTACCCAGAAGGAGACCCCCTGAATACCAGTCAATGATGCGAACTGGATCACGGGAAGATACCCGGTTTGAGTATAACCAATATCCAGCCAGGGAAAACCGACTTGTCCTAAACCTCTTAGATATTCTAATCCCACCCATAGAAATGGCGCCAAAATCAAACCATATATCCATCTTAAACTTGTAAGTCTTAACAGCCAGCACCAGACCGCCGGATACAATGCCAGTATCAGATATGCCCCAAGTGAACCGGGAAGAACAAAATATTCCCCGTAAAAAGTCTGCCAGATTATCCAGTACAGTAGCAAAACATTGCTGATGACTCCGAACAGATAGCCCCATTTGAAGGCCTGTTTTGGAGAACAGTCGGAAAGTGCAATCAGCAGCGGAACCAATGCAAAATAAGCCAAGAATCCAAATGGTGAAGGTGGAAAGGCAAAACTGAAAAGTAGAGCGGAAAAGAGGACTATGAGAAATTCCCTGCTCTTGAGGAAACCCATCAGGCTAACAGGCTGGGCTCATTCATTTCTTCGGGTCGGGGAATCCCCAAAAGCCCCAGCATGGTGGGAGCGATGTTGGCCAGTTTCCCCCCCGGTTTTAGTTTCCGATTGAAATTATTCTTCACTACGCAGAAGGGAACCGGCAAAGTAGTATGAGCAGTGTGAGGACCGCCGGTCTGATAGTCAATCATCATCTCGCAATTGCCGTGGTCTGCGGTGAGGATAGCGCAGCCATCCTGTTTCAAAATGGCCTCAACAATTCTGCCGGTGCACTCATCCACAGTTTCTACTGCCCTGACTGCGGCAGGAATGACACCAGCGTGACCCACCATGTCGCAATTGGCGTAATTCAGGATGATGACGTCATATTTCCTGGCTTCAATTTCTTGCAATAGCCTCTCCGTGACCTCATAAATAGACATCTCCGGCTTCAGGTCATAAGTTGCCACCTTGGGAGATTGAATCAGGACCCGGTCTTCTCCTGGAAAAGGAGTCTCCTCTCCGCCATTGAAAAAGAAAGTGACGTGGGCATATTTTTCGGTCTCAGAAATGCGCAGCTGCCTTTTTCCCAATCGGCTCAGAATTTCTCCTAAGATATTGGTTAGCTTCTCCTGCGGAAAAGCGATTTCTCCTTTCAGATTGTCGTGATACCAGCACATGGTGGTTAGTCTGACCTTCACACAAATTGGAAATTCTTTGAAATTCGGATCAGTCAGGGCAAAAGACATCTCCCTTCCCCTATCTGCTCTAAAATTGAAAAATATGACGCCATCTCCATCCTTTATCCGGCCTGACAATCTGCCATTTAGTCTTTCACCTAAAACAATTGGCAGCATGAATTCGTCGGTGACATTCTGGGCGTAGTAATCCTGAATCGCCTGCAGAGGCTCTTCAGTATATAATCCTTCTCCGTGAATTAGAGCCTGGTAAGCCTTCTGGAGCCTATCCCACCTTTTGTCTCTATCCATGGCATAGTACCTCCCCACAATCGTGGCCAGCTTCCCGACTTTCAGCTCAGACATTTTATTTATAACCTGTTTGACGTAATTGACTCCGGCCGTGGGCGAAGTATCCCTCCCATCCAGGTAAGCGTGCAAATAGACTTCTGAAACTTTTTCTCTTTGGCACATCTCTAATAAAGCATACAGATGATTTAGAGAAGAGTGTACTCCTCCATCGGAGACTAAACCCATTAAATGCAGCGCCTTTTTATTATTCCTGGCATAGCGTAAAGCAGAAAGCAGCGCCTGATTTTGAAAAAACTCTCCTTCCTTTATCGCTTTATCAATCCGGGTGATATCCTGATAGACAACTCTCCCGGCCCCAATGTTCAGATGCCCCACTTCTGAGTTTCCCATCTGCCCTTCGGGCAGGCCCACATCCAGACCAGAAGTCTTGATAGTGGTGTAAGGATAAGTTGAAAAGATTCGGTCCAAATTCGGCTTCTTGGCCAAAGCTACCGCATTCCCTTTCGGATTGGGATTCAAACCATAGCCATCTAAGATCATCAAGATTAATGGGCCCATTTTACCTCTCCAGTTTGACACTCCGCTTACCTCTTACTATTTCTCCAATATGATAAACTGTTTCCCCGGCTCTGGAAAGTCGTACTGTCAGCCCACGCACATCTTTTTCTCTGACGACCAAAATCATCCCAATCCCCATATTGAAGGTCTTGTACATCTCTGCTGCATCAATTTTACCCACTCTTTGAATGAGTTTGAAAACCGGAGGAACCATCCAGCTATCCAGATCAACTCTGGCCTCAACTCCTTGCGGCAAAATTCTAATCAAATTCCCCTCAATTCCTCCGCCGGTGATGTGCGCCATCCCTTTAATTTTATCCTGAGCTAAAAGAGGCAGCAGATTCAAAAGATAGCAGCGGTGGATTTTCAGCAATTCCTCTTTAAGAGTGCATTTTAATTCGGGAATATACCTATTTAGAGGAAATCTTGCTTTCTCGAATAACACTTTTCTGGCCAGGGTATAACCATTAGTATGCAGGCCGGAAGAGGCCAGACCCAACAATTGGTCTCCTGCTTTAATCTTTCTTCCATCGATTACCTTATCCTTCTCCACCACACCCACGATAAAGCCAGCCAAATCATACTCTCCCGGGTTGTAAAACTCAGGCAGTTGGGCAGTTTCTCCCCCGACGAGCGCACAGCCCGCTTTTTGACAGGCCCGGGACAGCCCCGCCAAAATTTCCGGTACAAATTGCAAAGTGTCCCTGCCGCAGGCGATGTAATCTAAAAAGAACAAAGGGCTGGCGCCATGCACCAATATGTCATTAACACAGTGATTGACTAAATCCTCTCCCATGGTATCGTGTTTCTTAGCTAAAATTGCAACCTTTAGCTTGGTGCCGACTCCGTCGGTGGAGGAAATTAGGACTGGGTTTTTATATTTTTTATCCAGCGGGAAAAATCCGCCGAAGCCATTTAGCTGGCCGGGGAATCTTGAGGAAACTGCAGGGCGGGCTAACTTCTTTATCTTTTGTTTGATGCGGTCAGCCCAGGAGATGTCCACTCCGGCCGACTTATAAGACATTTTGCTCAAAGCAGCCTGTATCCGTTAATCTCTAATTCAAATCTCATCCCTAAGAATAAAGCCGCCCTCCGGCAGACCACCATGCGGGAGAGGAAAATTTCGAAGTATTCCATCACCGAGGAGATGGTACTATCAATCTTAATTTCTAAGGAGACTGTTTTCTTGTCAGCATCCACCCGCAAAAAAGAGGAAGTAGCCGCATAGTTGACCCGGTCGTGAATGTCCTGCTTGATGCTGTCTAAGGTTCTGACCCGGGAGCGGTGTACGTCCGATTTATCAGCCAGGATAAGCGCAGCCCCGATTTCATTCACAGGCGAGCCATCTTTCTCATCATGGTTGCCGATGGCGGCCATGATTTCCAAAACATCCTCCTGGGGCAGGCCTGCTTCGGTTAAGAGCTGGTAGGCTATCACTGCTCCGGTCTGGGCGTGATAATCCCGGTTGATGACATTCCCGATGTCGTGCATGTAGGCGGCAATGGCAGCTAACTGAGCCTGGTGCTCAGACTTTCCCAGCCTGACCATGATGTTGTGGGCAATATTGGCTGCTAAGCTGCAGTGCCTCAGGCCATGCTCGGTATAACCCAAAACCCCTAAATAATAGTCCGCTTTCTCGATCAGCCGCTTAATCTTTTCATTCTTTTTTACTTCTTCGATGCTGACTATCTTGTTGTTGCGGATGACGGTCTGGACGCTCTGGTTGGCCACTCTTCCTCCAATTGAAATCAAGCTAACAGAACCTCTGATTTAAGTCAAGCTTTTGGACCTGCTGGTGGTCTTACTACTCTTATAATCGGTCTTTGGCAGACTGGCTTAAGGTTATACGCTTTTAAGCAATGAGAAAAGGGGTTCTTGGGAGAACCCCTTTTACTGTGTCTGAGTAAGAGTGCGCGACTAAACCCAGCCTCTTAGCTTCATTGCTTCCGCCACACGACTAACCGCCACCAGATAGGCTGCCACCCGGTTATTGACTTTGTACTTCTTGGCCGCTTCCATCACCGAATTAAAGGCTTTAACCATCTTCTCTTCCAGCCGCTTGTGAACAGTCTCCAGATCCCAGTAATAGTTGTACATATTCTGTACCATCTCGAAATATGAGACGGTCACGCCTCCAGCGTTGCAGAGGAAGTCAGGGATAACAAATACTCCCTTTTTGTAGAGAATTTCATCCGCTTCCGGGGTGGTGGGGCCATTGGCAGCTTCAGCACTTATTTTGGCCTTTATTCTAGGCGCATTTTCTTTAGTAATCACATTCTCCAAGGCAGAGGGATAGAGAATATCTACCTCTAACTCCAAGAGCTTTTCGTTGGAAATCGGCTTGGCTCCTGGGAACCCTACCACTGTACCCTTTTTTTCCTTGTGCTGCTGCACCTTGTCCGAATTCAAGCCATCTTCATTGATTATCCCACCTTTGGAGTCCGAGACCGCAATAACCTTGGCGCCTAGGATTTCCTCTGACAATTTGGCCGCAAAATATCCGGCATTGCCATAACCCTGGACGGCTACGGTGGCTTTACGGGTATCCAGACCTAAAGATTTGGCAGCTTCCCGAACAGTGTAAACTGCTCCACGGGCAGTGGCATCACCCCGGCCTAAGGAACCGCCTAGGGCTAAAGGCTTACCGGTTATCATACCTGGGTCCTGGTATCCTTTTATCTTGGAATACTCGTCCACCATCCAAGCCATGATTTGAGGGTTGGTGTACACGTCCGGAGCAGGGCAGTCTTGGTGCGAACCTACCGACTGGGCAATACAACAGATGTAAGCTCGGGAGATTCTCTCTAATTCTGTCTGGGAAAGCTTCTTGGGGTCACAGATCACTCCCCCTTTTCCACCTCCTAAAGGCAAATCCAAAAGAGCGGTCTTCCAGGTCATCCAGGCTGCTAAAGCTCGGACTGTGTCGATGGTCTCTTCCGGGTGAAATCTTATCCCGCCCTTGCACGGTCCCCGGGCAGCATTGTACTGAACTCGGAATCCCTTGAACATTTGCACCTTTCCATCATCCATCCTTACCGGAAAAGAAAGGTGTAGTTCTCGCATAGGCCAGCGCAATGCCTCATGGACATGGGCCTCTAGTTTAAGGGTCTTGGCCGCCTGCTCTAATTGAATCTGGGCAATTTCGAACGGGTTGCGGTCGTTATTCGGCATACTATCCTCCTTTATAGAATACTTTTAGTCTTATATAACAAAACTCTTGCAATCCAAGTGCCGAAACCCCCCATGTTTGGTTGCTGTATTAGGTTGACCGCCAATCAGTTAATAATACCATCTTGAGAACATTTCTCAATCTCTGAAATTATTACAAATATAACTTATTGTGATTTCCTTCACAAGAACATTTTTTCAATAAAACTTGACACTTATTCCTGCCCCCTTATTTTAACTCCAGAAAGGAGAAAATTAGATGCACAGGTTAAGCATTGTCTTATTTATAACGGGATTGTTCTTAGTTGCTATCAGCTGGGGCGTAGAAGAAAAGAGCTCTAAACCCGAGCCCAAGAAGAATCCGATTGTGGTGATGGAGACCAACTTTGGCACTATGGAAATCGAACTCTTATTCGACGCCGCTCCAAACACTGCCAAGAATTTTCTGGACTTGGTCAATAAGAAGTTTTACGACGGCCTGACCTTCCACCGGATTGTCCCCAACTTCGTAATCCAGGGAGGCGATCCTAAAGGCGATGGCACCGGTGGCCCCGGCTATGCTATCAAGGACGAAAAATCCACTCAGCCTGAAGTGAGGGGCACTTTAGGTATGGCTAAATCTGGGCCTAACACAACTGGAAGTCAGTTTTACATAAACTTGGCAGATAACAGTTTCTTAGACGCCAAGGGATTTACTGGATTTGCCAAAGTAGTAAAGGGAATGGAAGTAGCTGACAAGATTTCCAAGCTGCCGAAAGTAGGGGAGGCCCCCAAGGAGAAGGTAATAATCACCAAGGCCTTTGTTAAGAGCACCGCTCCGGAGACCAAGTCCGTTAAGAAGTAGCCAGTCTTCCGCTATCCAACCATTAAAAAAGCCCCGGGGTACATCAACCGCGGGGCTTTTCTTTTGGTTTAGAGTGCTTACTTCAGAAGGGACATCTTCATCACATCGTGGAACTTGCCTGCATTTATCCGGTAGAAGTAGACTCCTGAAGAGACCACATCTCCCCGCTCATTGCGGCCATCCCAGATCACCTGCTTGTTACCGGCAGTCTGTTTCTCATCCACCAGAGTCTTCACCTTCTGACCGAGAATGTTGAAGATCTCCAGGCGGACCTGGCCAGGTTCCGGCAAAGCGTAGCGAATGGTAGTGGTAGCGTTGAACGGATTGGGGAAGTTCTGGAAGATTCCAAAGTCTTTGGGCAGGCCAGCTGCATCGGGAGGAGTGTAGGAATTCTCGAATTCATAGGAGACTTCGCTGGCTTCCGGAGTTACCAGAGCAATTCCCTCTTGTTTACCTACTGTGGTAGGAGTGAAGTTGATTTTGTTTACATCCTTGCCAGTCACGGTCAGGTAAACCAGCGGTCCATTTCCAGGAGCGATGTTTTTCTCCCCCAGGACTATGCCATAGACGACCACCGTCTTCTCGTCATTGTTGATGATGGCTTCCTTGAGCTGCAGGCCCTCTAGACGAGTCCCTGTGAAGTTATAACCGGTGATGGAAACGTCGTCATTTTTGTCAGCGAACTTCAAAGCCACCGCCAGACCGGCTAATTCCTGATCAGTCTGCAGATTGAAGGCAACTTCCTGGTCGACGGTTTTGTTGTTGTTATCGACGTTTGCCACCATTACTCTGTTGGCTGCCCACACTGGCAGCGCCACCAGCGTCAGCGCCATGATTAAAACCCATAATTTCCTCATAAATCCCATCCTTTCTCTAAAGACTTATGGGTATGAATTGCCAAAGGCTTATTAGACTTGGTTAATCCAAAAGGCTGCGCTACAACCACCTCCTTGTAACTCAGTAACTGTTTTCTCTTCAGGCAGTTTTCCCCTGATTTTGGAGACTTCCAATCTAGTACAGTTCTACCTGCACACTCTGATACGTAATATCAGATGCCCCCTTTAATTTGTCAAGAGAAAAATTCGTCAAAATTGGTACCCCCAGGTCAAATAAAACCGGTCGAATTTTAAGGAACTGTACCCGTAGCCTAACTCTATGGGCCCCAAAGGAGTAGTAATTCCAAGTTTTAGCCCTACCCCTTGAATGACCCTGCGGATTTCAACTTGATCCTCCCAGGTATCCCCTACATCATATCTGAAAAACCAAAAAATCCGCCTGGCGCTCTTCAACCGCAGTTCCAGGCTGGCTTCTCCTAATTTGTTCCCCCGCTTTTCTGCATTGCGGAAACCATAGAAACTCTCCTTTCCCCCCAAATTGAATTTCTCGTAAAGGGGGAGTTTGCGGTCTGCGTAACCCAACCTGAGGCCGGGATGAAAATTGAGTTTTTCAGTAAGTGGTAGATAAGTCTCTAAAGAACCCTGGAACTTTCTATAGGTGATCTCCCCTCCTAACCAGTGCGAAGCAATTTCTAAGTTTAGCTGATTGTAATTCCCTCTTTGCGGATAGGGATAGCGGTCCAGATTATCAAACAGAATCTGGAAGAAAAAGCTCCTTTTGTTTTCGCTGGTGATTTCTGCCGTGACTCTGTTTTCGAATGAAATTCTTTCCGCTTGCAGCTCTATGGAAACTTTTCCTAGGCGGGCCAGATTCTGCCCTAAGCTGAATTTCCCTCCTCTCCTGATTTCTATGAACTCGCCTATCTTTTTATGCTGGCTAAATAGAAAATTATCCTGGCCGCGGTAATTTAAAGAGAGCTGATAGGTTAAGTAGGTTCTGAAAATCCGGTTGGCTTTGAGTCTTACGAAATAATGCTCGCGGCGGTTCCCATATAAGGCCCGGGCATAGAGCTGATTGCCGCTCCCCATCAAATTCATCTGGCCAATCTCTAAAAACCCTTCTAAATCATAATCATCCCACCAGTGTACTCCCCCTCTGGTAAGAACAAATTTTCTCTCCGCTAAAGTGAGATTTAAGACCGCTCCTTTTGCAGAATTAGTCACGGCCAGGTTGACCTGATCAAAATAGCCGCTGGACTGCAGGTTGACTAATCCTTTCTGAGCCAGCTTCAGATTAAAGGAATTCCCTCTTTTTAAGGGGAAATTGCTGTAGACAATCCAATTCTTGGTGTGGTAATTTCCCTCCAAATTTATCTCGGCTATTTTTCCTTCTTCCAGGGAGGCCACCAGCTTCTGGGATTCCGGGAAATACTCTATTGAGACCAGCCGGGCCAAACTGGAGCCTTTTTCCTGCAATTCAGACAACTCTTTCTCTAAGAATTTCTCGCACTCCTGCAAATTTAGGATTCTGCCGTCAGGACTGCCCCACACTCTCTGAGCCAAGAGACGAGATGGGGTCGAGTCAATCTGCACCACTATTTCTTTTACCAAAGGATTTTCCTGGAGGTGAATGCTTAAGTGAAGCTCGGAGCTGGCTGAGTCTATTTCTGCATACACCTCCTGGAAATATCCCATTTCGTAAAAATGGGCCAGCGCTTGATAAATTTGTTTTTCGGAAATTATTCCGGGGCAGGCTAAACCGGCCCAGGCGATAAGTGAGTCCTCCGAAATCGCCTGATTGCCAGTAAACTCAATTCTATTGACTCGATACTTAGGGGTGGAGTCGCTCTCAATAAAATTTCTAATCTGGGGGAGCAAAGAATCGGCTGCCCTTTCCCCTAATGAAATCAGGGTATCAACTGCCGCAAAATCTGTGGCAGAAAAACCGGTCAAATCCGGCTCTATCACCAAGTCCGCTAACTTTAGACTCTTATTCTTCTGCTCCAACGACATGATGCTGACCGACTGGGCGGCAATATCTAAGGGGTCTTTAATCTTCTCCTCTGGCAAGAGGGTGGAGGAAGTGTTGACTGCAATGACCCGGTCGGCTCCCATTCTTTTGACTTCGCCTACCGGCACCGGGTCTACCAGCCCACCATCCACTAAGAGCATTCCAGCCTGCGCCAGGGGAGTGACCGCTAAGGGAACCGCTATGGTTGCCCGCAGGGCCAAAGCCAGTTCTCCTGAATCCAAAACCACCTTTTCTCCGCTGATTAAATCAGTAGTAACCGCGTGAAAGGGGATTCTCAGGTGGTCAAAATCCGAGTCTGAAAAATAACCCGCCTTAAAAGTCAGGTCGGAGAAGAGATTGGTCAATTTCTGAGCGGAGGTCAGTCCCGAGGGAATATCCGGCTTAAATCCATCCCAGCGGATTTCGAACAGGACCCCTTCTGCTTCCTCCCGCTGGGGCTGTAACAAGGAGAGTCGGGGTGGAGTGTCGGAGAAGATATCTTGCCAGTTTTGATTGAGTGCTATTTTCTCCAATTCGTCCGCTGAATAATCGGCCGCATACAGCCCTCCCACCGCTCCTCCCATGCTGGTACCCGCCAGGCAGGCAATCGGAATTTTTTCCCGCTCTAAGACTTTCAGGACTCCGATGTGGGCGAATCCTCTGGCCCCACCGCCTGAAAGGGCCAGGCCCAATTTGGGATGAGTAATGACTTTTCTGCCACCAAAATTTTCCAAGGGAGAACTACTGGCAGCATATTCTAAACGAATAATTTTAGCCTGAGTCGTCTGGGAAAACAGAAAAACTATCCCCGCCGCGCACCCCCAAATTATCTTCTGCCACATAGACAAAGCTATTACCCATTTTAACACGGTGGAGCCACAAAAGCAAGCCCGCCAGCTTGACAATTGGATAACTGAAAACTATTATCTTTCCAGGATTATGCTCACCCAGGCCCGCCTGAAAAAACTCCTCTCTTATCAGCAGAAGAAAGGCCGGCGTCAGAGCCATCTGTTTTTGGTGGAGGGAACTCGTTTAACTCAGGAAGCCTTGAATTCGGACTGGAGGGTGCTGGAGCTCTATTATAGCCGGGAGTTGAATAATTCTGAAAATGGAACCAAGCTCTTAAAACTGGGCAGAGAAAAGAAAGTCTCCGCCCTGGAAGTGCAAGAAAAATCAATCCGCAAAATGGCCGAGACCGAAACTCCGCAGGGTGTAGTGGCGGTGGTTGAAAAAAAGCGGTTTGATTTAGATCAATTTTTGCAGCAGACGCCTGAATTCATTATCGCTATCGAAAACCTAAAAGACCCGGGTAATTTGGGGACTATAATCAGGACGGCCGATGCCCTGGGAGGGGATGGAATCTTTCTCTCCTCAGACTCGGTAGAGCTTTACAATCCCAAGGTAGTTCGCGGAACCATGGGCTCTCTTTTTCACCTGCCTATATTTTATCCGGTACAACTGAAAGAATTCCTTTCAGGTCTTAAGCCCAAGTTTCAGATTTTGGCTTCCGTCCCATCTGGAGGGGCAAATTGTTCCGAATTGGATTACTCTGAACCGGTTTGTCTCCTTTTAGGTGGTGAAGCTTTTGGCCTGTCAGACCAAATTTTGGATCTAGCAGACGAGAAAGTCTCCATTCCTCAGCTTGGCTCAGCCGAATCCCTGAACGTCAGCGTGGCCGCCGGGATCCTGATGTATGAAATCGTTAAGTACAAAAAATTGCGAACCAAAGGACAGATTTTACGTAAAATCCCTAAGGAGTGTTAATGTATTATTGTCGTTTATTCTGGATAGTTCTATTCTCTGTATCAATTCCCTCTATTCTCTTTGCCCAAGCTCCTGTTTTTCAGAATAGTAATCTCCCTTTCGGCTCAGTCTCAACTTCAGACAACATCTGGTCTTTATACTACAACCCGGCCGGCCTGGGAATCTCCCGAGGATTTCAATTCTATTATTTGCACAGTTACAACGACAGCTCCTTTGACGGCGACAATGGCTTGTTTGCTTCACTGGGCAAGTTGGGCTTCTCAGTGGAGTGGTTCGGCAACAATTCCTCTGTCAGTTATCGCAGGTACACTTTAGCCCAGGGAATTTCGTTGTCGAAAAAGGTACATCTGGGCACCGGCTACAGTTGGTTCGGCTCCAATAACCAGGATTATGATAAACTCTCCAGCTGGAGCCTGGGATTATTGGTTCGACCGAACGAATTCCTCTCTTACGGTTTCAAAACCAGTGAATTGAACCGGCCCGCCTTTATGGGCCAGACAGAGAATATTAAATTTAATTACGGATTGGCCCTCCGCCCTAAAACTGACCGAATAACTCTGGCAGTAGAAGGAATAACCCATGAAAAACAGAGCTTTTTTAGAGATGCGGATTTTTTCTTCAAAGCTGAAGCCGAAGTTGCCCCGGGTTTATTTTTGCAGGGAGAGATTGATGATAAAGGGGATAATTTCTTCTTAGGTGGCAAAATCAATCTTCCCAATTTTAGCCTGGGCTCATTAAACTTCTTCCACAAAAAGGACGGTTTGCAGAGCGGAGTTACTTATCTAGGGCTCTCCAGCCAGAGGCACTCTACTATTCTGCAGAGAAAGAACAATTTTTTGGTGATGGGGCTCGGGGGTCAGTTGCCGGAGGAGGCCCGGCGAGGCGGATTTAGATCCAAAACCAAGACCTTGCGCCAGGTTTTGGATATCATAGAAAAGGCTAAGAAAGATAACGCTGTTTCCGGCCTGATGGTCAAAATCGACCCCTTGGATTGTGGCCTGGGAAAAATCCAGGAGTTGAGAAACGCCTTTCTGGATTTCAAAGCCAGCCAGAAGAATTTGATTGTCTTCATGGAGGTGGCCGGAACTAAGGAGTACTATTTAGCCTCGGTGGCGGATAAAATCATCATGCTCCCTTCCGGCTATTTAGATTTTACCGGTCTAGCAGCTCAGGTGACTTTCCTCAAGGGAACCCTGGATAAGCTCGGCGTCGTGGCTGACTTGGAGCATGTGGGTAAATATAAAACCGCTTCCGACCTTTTGACCAGAGACAGCATGTCTGAAGCTCATCAGGAAGTTGTCAACTCAGTCCTGGATGACATCTTTTACCAGATTACTGCCGAGATTGCTGCCGACCGCGGCTGGACTCAGGAGCAGGTTAAACAGAAAGTAGATCAAGGTCCATTCACTGCCAATGAAGCCTTTCAAGCCGGATTGATAGACAAGTTGGCTTTTCCGGATGAAATCGAGGAGATTATCAAGAATACTCCGCGCAAGAAACTCTCCTTATTTGAGACCAGGCATAAACTAATTTCTGAGAAATCCTATGTTTCGAGGAAAGAATACGAACAGAGCTGGAAAGTGCCGCCTAAGATTGCGGTCATTTATGTGACCGGGATGATTACCTCGGGAGGCAGCGGCAGCGATTTAATCTTCGGCAATACTGTTGGCTCTCGGTCGGTAGTCGGCTCCATCCGCGAGGCCAAAAATGACAACTCGGTCAAAGCCATCGTGGTCAGAGTGGATAGCCCCGGAGGCTCCGGAATGGCCTCAGACCTGATCTGGAGGGAGCTGCAACTGGCCAAGAAGAAAAAGCCGGTTATAGTGAGCATGTCTGACTACGCTGCTTCCGGCGGATATTTTGTCTCGATTCCCGGTGAAGAGATCATCTCCAATCCGGGTACCGTGACAGGCTCTATCGGAGTCATTTCTGGAAAATTCAGCCTGGCCGGTTTGTATAAGAAAATTGGCCTAAACATCCAGATTGAGAAAAGAGGAGAGCATCCTGATATTTTTACGACCAGCCGGAGTTTTACCGACCAGGAAAGAATAATCATCCGCCGGCAGGTCAACGAGTTTTACACTGATTTCATTGGAAAAGTGGCGGAGGGAAGAAATTTGGAGACTGCTTACGTTGACTCCATTGCCCAGGGAAGAGTTTGGACCGGAAGGCAGGCTAAGCAGAACCGTCTGGTGGACCGATTCGGAGGACTGGTTCAGGCCATCCAGTTGGCCAAGTCCAAGGCTGGAATTGCCGGGGACCAGAAAGTGGAGATTCTGGCTCTGCCGATATATCGCTCCCCTTTACCTTTCGGCTTGGACCGGGCCTTGTGGTTTCTGGAAGACTTCAATCAATTCCAACAAATCTGGAAAGGAGATTTTAGTCTTGAAAATGAACGCATTCTCTATCTTTCCCCCTATGAAATCAAAGTTGAGTAATAGTGGTCCAAACACCGGACTCAAAGAGTCTATCCTTTCAATTAATGAACGGAGGTCTTATGCCCAAACTTGGGATGAAGCTTAGCTTCGTAATTGTTTTTCTTTGCTTGCTTTTTTCTCTGGGTGCCAGCCACGGCTTCAAGTTGGATATTAAGGAGACCAAGCTGGAGAACGGCCTGATCATTCTGACCTTAGAGGACCATTCCGCGCCAGTGGTCTCCTACCAGGTCTGGTTCAGAGTCGGCTCCCGCAATGAGCGGCCCGGGATTACCGGGATCTCTCATCTTTTTGAACACATGATGTTCAAAGGCTCGAAGAACATCGGGCCGGAAGAGCACGCCAAATTAGTCCAGGCCAATGGAGGGACTCTTAATGCCTGGACTTCAAATGACAACACTACCTATTTTGAAAATCTGCCGGCGGATAAACTGGAGCTGGCCATCCGGCTGGAAGCCGAGCGGGAAGGCAATCTGAACATCACTCCGGAAAACCTGGCCAGCGAAAGGGAAGTGGTCAAAGAAGAGAGGAGATTGCGGACCGATAATTCTCCAGAGGGCGCACTCAATGAGCAACTGTATGCCACTGCTTTTGAAGCCCATCCCTATCACTGGCCGGTCGTAGGTTGGATGTCGGATCTGGATGCCATTACTTTGGAGGATTGTCAGAGTTATTTCAAGACTCACTACGCGCCTAATAATGCCACAGTAGTAATAGTAGGAGACTTTAAGACTGACGAAGCGGTTAATCTGGTCAAGAAATATTACGGCGGCATGCCGGCTCAGCCGCCTGGACCGCCGGTAAAGACCGTCGAGCCGGAGCAATTGGGAGAGCGGATAGTTTATGTTCACAAGATCGCCCAGGTCCCCAGCTTTTTTGTTGGATATCATACTCCGGATATTAACCATCCGGACATTGTTCCTCTTAAGGTACTTTCTCAGATTCTCTTCTCCGGCCAGTCCTCCCGGATGTTCCGAAAACTGATTTATGATAAACAGATGGCCTTGAGCATCAGCGGCGGAGTGGACGAGCAGATTGACCCCGGTCTCTTTTATATTGAAGCCTCAGTCAAACCCGGATTCACTGTTGAACAGGTGGAAAAGGAAATCTACGACGAATTGGAAAAAATCCAGACCGAGCCGGTCTCTGACCAGGAACTGCAGAAGGCCAAGAACAAACTGGAGGCCAATTTCTACTATGGCCTGCAGTCAGTCTCCAGCAAGGCCAGCCGGATCGGCTACTCTCAGACCATTGCCGGAGACTATCATAAGTTCTTTAACCAGGGGGAAAAGATTCAGGCGGTGAGCAAAGAAGACCTCATGCGGGTGGCCAAACAGTATTTAGGCGACAGAAACCGGACCGTGGCCATCTTAGTCCCTGAAAAAGCTGAATCCAATCCTTAAGAGCCAAAAGGAGAGAGTGACATGAAGAGAATACTCATTACAACATTATTAGCAGTAGCGCTTCTGGGCTCTAACCTTTTAGCTCAGAGCTATGACGAAATCAAACTCCCCCCCATTCATAAGCAGACTTTAGCCAATGGGCTGGAATTGGTGGTGGTGGAGCACTCCGAAGTGCCGGTGGTGGCTTTCATGCTGGTGGTCAAGACCGGCGACATGCAGGATCCCTCTGGTAAAGCCGGGTTGGCCAATTTTGTGGTTGACCTGTTGAGGCAAGGGACTAAAACCAGGACCGCCACCCAGATCTCTGACCAGATTGACTTCATCGGCGGGTCTTTAGGGGGTGGAGCCGATTATGACTACCTTTCGGTCTCCTGTCAGGTCTTGAAGAAATACTTTGACCAGGGCTTGGATTTACTCTCCGAGGTGGTGTTAAATCCGGCCTTCTCCGATCAGGAAATAGAAAGGCTCCGCTCCCGCAGAATCGGGGAGATTAAAGAGTCCATGGATGACCCGGAGACCATGGCCGATTTGAAATTCCGCGAATTTCTGTTTGGCAATAATCCTTTAGCCTTCCCCTTGGATGGAACCGAAAAATCTGTGGCGAGTTTTACCAGAGATGACATCGTAGGATTTCATCGCAATTACTTTATCCCCAATAACACTATCCTGGCAGTAGTGGGTGATGTGAAATTCTCTGAAGTCTTACCTAAGATTAAGCAGAAATTCGGCTCCTGGAAAAAGTCGAATCTTTCTACGCCTAGTTACACGCAACCGGAGACGGTGAAAGGATACCAGATTATGCTGGTGGACAAGCCGGATTTGACCCAGGCCTACATCCAGTACGGCCATTTGGGATTGAAGAGAAGCACTCCCGATTATTTCTCCATCCGGATTATGAACTACATCTTGGGTGGAGGGGGATTTTCTTCCCGGATGATGCAGGAAGTCCGGGCTAAAAGAGGCTTAACTTACGGCATTTCCTGCACCTTTTCGCACCAGAAAGAGGGTGGCTCTTATGAGGTAAGTACCTTCACCAGAAATGACTCTACCGTGGCTGCCATTCAGGCCAGCCTGGCCGAGATAAAAAGAATCAGAACCGAGAAGGTTTCCGAGAAGGAACTGGAGAATGCCAAGAACTTCTATTTCGGCTACTTCCCCTTCCGCTTCGAGACTCCCCAGCAGATTGCCAGCATGATTATCGACGTGGAGATCTATGGACTGGGGGATGACTACATCAAGAATTACCGGCAAAATGTGAAGAAAGTGACGGCTGATGACGTCCTGCGGGTGGCCCAGAAGTATCTGGAGCCGGACAATATGAAATTTGTGGTCGTCTCCAATGCGGCTGACGTCAAAACCAGGCTGGAATCTCTGGGAAGTGTCAAGGTAGTACCCTTTACCGAGCATTCCGGCTCATAAAAGAATATTCTGGATAAGCACTCTCTGGCTGGGTTTCCCGACAAGACCCAGCCAGATTTTTTTAGGTGAGTTCTATTTCCTCAAGTGCCGGTACAGGAATAAAATCACGGCAGCTACAATCAAAATTCCAATTACAACATCCGCCTTGCGGAAATAAATCCTAATCTGTTCCCAGTTCTCCCCCATTACTTTTCCGATGAAGGCCAGAGCCAGACACCAGGGCAAAGAGCCCAAAAAAGTCAAAAGGACAAAGCGACCGAATCTCATCTTAGCAATCCCGGCCGGTAGAGAAATGAAGGTGCGAATAACAGGTAAAAGTCGCGATATGAAGATCGACCAATCCCCGTATTTCTGGAAAAATCTATCTGCGTTATCCAAATCATGGTGCGAAATCAGGACATACTTGCCGTATTTTTCTAAGAAGGGTCGCCCGCCTTTGATTCCCACCCAGTAGGCCGCCACTGAGCCGACCACGCAGCCGAACGCTCCGGCAATTCCGGTCAGCCAGAGATTGAACCTGCCCGCGGAAACCAGATAGCCGGAAAAAGGCATGATGATTTCTGAAGGCAAAGGAATGCAGGCTGATTCTATGGCCATGGTCAAGACGATTCCGCCGTAGCCTAAAGTGGAAATAACCGCGATAATCCAGGCCGCAATCGGAGCTAAGATTTTCTCGACTAGACCCAAATTGTCACTCTCTGGTTTAGATGTAATTCATACTAAGCAAGATTCTCAGGACGATGAACTCTTATCTTCTCCAATCTGTGCCCGGACTTCTGGTGAATCACAAACTCGATTCCAAACAGATTCAGTTTCTCATCCACCGCTGGAATTCTCTGCGCGGTGTTGGTAATCAGTCCCCCCAAAGTGTCCCACGGCTTTTCCGGCAGACTGGTCTTGAAGATGCGGTTGAAATCTTCCACCTGAATGGTGGCCTTGACCAAGGCCGAGCCATCCGGCAGAAGGTCCACCTCCCGGGCCTCTTCTAAATCATACTCATCTAAAATTTCCCCCACTATCTCTTCGATAATATCCTCCATAGTAATCAATCCGGCCGTCCCTCCGAATTCATCCAGCACGATAGCCATCTGAACTTTTTTCTTCTGGAATTCCCGCAAAATTTCCGAAATCTTCTTGGAGTCCGGAACGAAATAGGGCTGCCGAATTATGTCACTTAAGATTATCAGTCCTTTTTGAGTGAGCAGGTTTATAATATCTCGGCTGTGAATCATCCCCACCACATTGTCTATACTCCCTTGATAGACCGGAACTCTGGAGTACCCTTCCTGCATTATGGTCTGCAAGAGCTTGTCCTGGGGCGTGTTGATATCGACCGCCACGATGTCAGGCCTGGGGGTCATGACATGCCGGGCCAACTTGTCGGTAAATTCAAATATCGAGCCGATGAATTCCTCTTCATGTTTTTCAAAGACTCCCTTTTCAGCCCCTTCTTGAATGATGAATTTGACCTCTTCTTCAGAGACGAAGGCGGTTTCCGGATTGCTTTTTACTCCGAACAATCTGGCCAACCCCTTGCTGGAGGCGGTCAGCAGCACAACGAAAAGTCTTGATAGTTTGGATAAAAAACTGACCGGTAAGGCGACCAGGGTGGCCACTTTTTCCGGGAAGAGTATGGCAACGTATTTCGGAAAGAGTTCACCTATCACTAAGGTGAGATAGGAAATAACGATCACCACCACTGCGATGGCAATAGTTTCTGATTCCCGCTGCACCCATTCCACGCGTATTTGCAGAAATACCGATTTCAGGACGCTGACGATTCTGGCTCCCCCCACCACGGCTGCCAAGGTGCCGACCAAGGTGATTCCAATCTGAACTGTGGCCAAAAATAAATTAGGGTCTTCCTGTAACTTCTGAGCGACCTGAGCCTTTTTATCGCCAGATTCGGCTAACTGTCTTATCTTAGACTTGCGGGCGGCAACCAGAGCAATTTCTGAAATGGCAAAAAAGCCGTTGGCCACTATCAAGATGAGAATTAAGATTATTTCGCCCGCTATTTCAGCCATAGAAAAAAGTGGGGGGCACTTGTATCGTCCCACCTGTAAATCGATTGAGGCATATTTTTTTCAAAAAACACTTGACAAACTTATTTCTAGTTCGTATAATTAAGTAGTAGCTAAAATACTTAATCAAATAAGAGGCGACCGATATGAAATTAGAACCTTCCGAAATGATAAGAGCGTTGTCTGTGGAAACACGGCTTAGAATAATCGAACTCTTAAAAGCCAAGGGTCCACTTGGCGCTAAAAAAATAGCAGGGCTGATTGGTATCACTCCCGCTGGCGTGTCCCAACATCTAAGAACATTAAGGCAAGCAGGTCTAATTAGGAGCGAAAGAAAAGGATACTGGATACCGTACTCCATAAATGAAGGAGCATTGGAGAGTTGTCGACAGGTATTAAACGAAGTTTGCACATGCGGATGCCGAGGTTCAGGGAAATTTCCAGAGAAGAAATTAAATGAATCTAGCTTGGCATCACTGAAGAGACGTGAAAAGCAGTTGCAAAGTGAGCTTACAGCTGTCCGAGAAAAGCTTAAGGCAATGGCATTGAATAAGAAGTAGATAGTTTTTTTTAGGTCCATGCTTAAGTCACTACTTAAATACTTAATTAATATCCTATACTTGAGCTCATGCTGAGGAGCCGGATTCTCCAACCTGAATCCATGTGAAGGAGGTGATAAAAATGGCTGAGAAAAAGAGCACTTGTGGCTGTGGATGTGTCCAGGTGAACCAGGGTACCAGCAAAGCCACAAAAAACCAAGACAAGGCCAGGTAGTCTAAGTGGAGCTTGGATGACTTTGGCTCAACTAAGAGGGCGGGGATGAAAACCAATGTCCTCGCCCTCCATATTTGAATATCACGGCCATTTATACCCGCTGGGCCAGTTCCTGCAAGCGGGCTACCCTCTGCTCAACTGGCGGATGGGTGCTAAACAAGGAGAGCATGCTTCCACCTGAGAGGGGGCTGACAATAAATAAATGGGCCGTGGAAGGATTGGCCTGCATGGGGATTCTCAGATTGGCGCTGTGCAATTTTCGTAAGGCCGAGGCTAAAGCCAAAGGCTTGCGGGAGATTCTGGCTCCCCCTTCGTCGGCCATGAATTCTCTGGCCCTGGAAATGGCAGTTTGGATTAAGACCGCTGCCAGCGGAGCAACAACGGCCATTACTAATAAGCCTAAACCATTGCCTCTTTCCCGGTCTCTCCCTCCTCCGAACATCCCCGCCCACATGGCCATGTTGGCCAACATGGAGATAGCGCCTGCGATGGTGGCGACGACTGAGCTGATGAGAGTATCTCTATTCTTTACGTGAGTCAACTCATGCGCCATCACCCCTTCCAATTCGTCCTCGTTGAGGATCTGCAAAATCCCTTCAGTCGCAGCCACGGCAGCATGCTGTGGGTTTCTGCCGGTGGCAAAGGCGTTGGGTGTCGCGCCGGGGATGATATAGACCTTAGGCATCGGCAATCCGGCAGACTGGGCGCCTCGTCTGACAACCCCGACTAAGCGGGGCGCTTCCGCTTCTGTGACTGCTTGAGCTCTATACATCTTCAGAACGATTTTGTCCGAGAACCAGTAGGCAGTTAAGTTCAGCAGAGCCGCAAAGACTAAGGCGAATATCATCCCGCTGTTGCCGCCTAATAGATTACCGATGAAAATAAAAAGGACGGTCAGCAGGGTTAATAGTAAAGTGGTCTTCAAGGTATTCATCTACTTCAAACTCCTTTGTTTTCTGATTTTATAGTTTAGCAAAACCAAGCAGGCTGTCAAGCCCTTTTGGCTTTCTCAGGATGATTTACGGAAAATGGGGGACGAAGTTTGAAGAATGGAATATGGCTATGAAATTCAACTGGTTAGAGAGAGTTATATGAATAATTCCAGAACCGAATAAGCCCCGAACGCTATCAAAAACGACCCCGGAATAGTAAAAACCCAGGCCCAGATAATATCCCTAGTCACCCCCCACCGCACCGCCGAGAATTTCGTCATGGCACCCACTCCTAAGATTGAGCCGGTAATAGTATGAGTCGTGGAAACCGGAATTCCCAGCGCCGTAGCCAGAAACAGGCTGATTGCTCCGCTGGTCTCGGCGCAGAATCCTCCCACTGGCTTCAACTTGGTAATTCTCATCCCCAGAGTCTTGACAATCCTCCAGCCCCCGAAGAGTGTCCCTAAACCCATGGCAGCATGGCAGGCCAGCACCACCCACAAGGGGACATAAAATTTAGGTCCCAGCAACCCGGTTGAAAATAAAAGCACCGTAATTACACCCATGGTCTTCTGGGCGTCATTTCCTCCATGTCCTAAACTGTAAAGAGCAGCAGATACAAGCTGCATCTTCCTCCCCCAACGGTCTACTTTACTGGGAGTAGATTTTAAAAACAGCAGGGTCATCAGAGTCATCAAGATATAAGCCAAGATGAATCCTATCACTGGTGAGACTATGATAAAGATGCCAATTTTTATAAACCCTTTGGCGATGAGCACACCAAAGCCCGCCTTAGCAACTGCTGCTCCGCCGAGTCCACCTATCAGCGCATGGGAAGAGCTGGAAGGGAGCCCATAATACCAGGTGAAAATATCCCAGATAATCGCCCCGGTTAAGGCGGCTAAGATGACAAAAGGGCCGACAATGGCCGGGTCAATTACTCCTTTGCCGATAGTGTTGGCTACGTGCAGGCCAAAGAAAAGAAAGGCAATGAAGTTGAAAAAGGCGGCCCAGACTACCGCCCACTGAGGCCTTAAAACCCGGGTGGAGACTATGGTGGCAATAGAGTTGGCCGCATCATGGAAGCCGTTGATGAAATCAAAAATGAGGGCTACTGCAATTATGACATAAACCAGCAGCAACCCCTCAGGCATGCTTGACTACGATTCCCTCGATGGTAACCGCTACATCCTCGCACTTATCCAGGGCCTGCTCGATATGCTCGTAGATTTCCTTGAGCTTGAGGACCTCCAAGGGTTCTTTGGCATTGGAGAAAAGCTCTGCCAGAGTGGAGCGGAACCAGTCATCCCCCTCATTTTCCAGCCGGTTGATTTCTATACAGTAGTCTAAAGTCCGCCGGCTTTTCTTGTGGTCCTTTAAACTTATGACCGCTCTTTCAACCTCTTCGACTGCCCGCTTGAGAATCCCGGTCTGTTTAACCAGAGCCGGGGTAGTCTGACCCAGCTTATAGAGGTGCATGATATCTGCGGTTTCATGGATTAAATCTAAGACGTCGTCAATGTTGGAGGCCAGGGCATGGATATCTTCCCGGTCAATCGGAGTGACAAAGGTGCGGTTGAGTTTATCCATCAGGGTGTGAATCAGGATATCCCCTTCCTTTTCAAAGTCTCCGATTCTTTTGGCCCCATTCTGAATTTGGCCGTAATTTTTGATTAAATCTTCAAATTCATAAGCGGCCTTCTTCAGATTGGAGGCCGCCTCGGAGAGCAGTTCGAAAAATTTTTCCTCTTTGGGGATTAAACGGAACATTGACGCTTTACCTCGGTAATGTTTTGTGCTCAGGCATTCACAACTATGTGAAAAAAATAACTATCTTTGCAGGAGGATATAGTCGGGCGAGGAAATTGTCAAGTAGATTAGACAAAAAAATTGAAGCCAAAATATTTCTCAGTCAATTCTAAGGGTGGCCTCAGCGATCCATTCACTCTTACACCGGGGACATCTGGAAGGCGGGGTAAATTTCTTCCTTTCTCGGAACACGAATCCGCACTCCTTACAACTCGCCGGAACAACCTTTATCTTCTTGGGCCGGATGGACTTCTCTACATGCTGTAGAGCCAGGTCAATCTCGGAAAATTTGACTTCCAGCGTCCGGGCTAACTGGGAAATCGACATCTCCTGGGCAGAGAGTAGTCCAATTAGTTTCTGGCGCAAGGTCTTTTCTGACATCTTAGCTTCCACTATGCCCAATCCAGATTATCTGGCAGGTTCATGGTTTTCATCCAGTTTTTTCTACTTCAACTTGACAAATTTTACAATTATTGCGTATCTATATTGACCTGACGAATTTCATTTACCGAATAGATGCAAGATAGTTTTTCATTTAGGCTGACACAATTCTATTTTACTGTCAAACTCACTTTAACCTTAAACCCATAGGAGTAGCTATAATGTCTAAGAAACTTTTAATATTGGCCGGGGTGCTGCTTTTGGCCTTAACGGTTGCAGCTCTGGCCTCGCCTCCGTCCAAAGCGGAGAAGTCGGCTGCCAACACTCTGGCAGTCTGTGGCTGTGGCAAGGTCTTCGTGCCTAATGAGAAGACCGAATACGTCAGCTACGGCGGCAAGCAGTACGCCTGCTGTACTCACCAGTGCCACGAAATGGCCATGAAGGACCCGGCTGCTTGTGCAAAGATGTCCGAGCAGAATACAGCTCAGACCATGAATCAGCTTTCCCATCTCAATCTGGCAGTGGCTAATGTGATTGCGGTGACCGAGAAGGGGACCAAGGCGCTCTGCGGCTGCGGCAAGAAGTTCACCATCGACGAGACCACTGAGTACCTGAGTTACGGTGGAAAATCTTACGCCTGCTGCACACACCAGTGCCATGAGATGGCGGCCAAGGACCCGGTTGCCGCGGCTAAGTCTTTTGAGGAACAGCTTCAGAAGATGGAGATGTAGGCGCAGCTAACTGGCTTAAGTTTTAAGCAAACGCCCTGGCGGTAAGATGTCAGGGCGTTTTAATTTAGTTAGCTGGAATAACTTGTTTTAGAATAAATAGCTTGAAACTCTTACTCGGTCAGCCAGACCTGGGTTTTCTGCCTTTCCTGACTTAAATCGACTTTCCCTTCCCGGGCCAGCCACCCCAGGGCCAAATAAGTCTGCAGCTTGGGGGAGTCTATTTGCCTTTCTAACTCAGTCAGGTTAGTCTTGCCGTTCTGCTTGAGAAAATGCCACACTTTGCCCGCAGTTTCTCCGACATGGTTGATGTGTTGATTCATCTTTTCCTCCTCATTTTTCTATTCTGGTATATGCTTCTGCTAATTTGAAAACGTGAAATTTAACAGTATATATATCGGGCAAAATTCAGAAAAGGAAACTGTTTAGCTCAGACAAATTCAGTCTCAGTCCTACTCGACAGTTCAGCTTTTGCAAATCATTCTTGCCAAGACAGATTCTGACTGCTCAAACTGGTTCTTCTAACCGTTTGAGCGGATATTTGTTCCACTATTTTCTTAAGTGAAACAGTCTTAGAGATGAACTTTAGGAGGTGTCTTTATCGGGGAAAACCGGGATGAGACTAAGAATTCTTAGAGAGCAGCCCCTTTTCCTTTTTCCTCTGCAGTGCCAAAGCTTTATACTGCTCCAAATATTCTTCTAATTTCCCCACTTTAGTTAGATTTTTATAAATAAACTCCACCTGCCCCTTCAAAGCCTCTGGATAAACATGTTCCAACCCCGGGTAAAAAGTTGCGTAGTAATCTCGTATGATTTCTTTGGCTTGTTTTTCGCTGGTTGACACAGGCAACAATAGCTTCTTTAAGACAAAACTCCAGGTAAGATAAAGCAATCCCAGGCTTGCCACAATCGCTTTTTTTAGTATATTATAAGTTTGTCGGAATTGGCTATCAAGTGAACATCTGCCATGCCTTCATATCTTAAAATCCGGGGTGCCCGGGAGCACAATCTCAAGAATATCGACTTAGATATTCCCCGGGATAAGCTGGTAGTCATTACCGGACTTTCCGGCTCAGGCAAGTCTTCTTTAGCCTTTGATACCATTTACGCTGAGGGACAGAGGAGGTATGTAGAGTCACTCTCTGCTTATGCCAGACAATTCTTAGGCTTGATGGAGAAACCGGATGTCGATTTCATTGACGGGCTATCGCCCGCTATTTCCATTGAACAGCGGACCTCGGCTAAAAATCCCCGTTCTACTGTCGGCACAGTGACCGAGATTTATGATTATTTACGGCTCCTCTTTGCCCGCATAGGAATTCCTTTTTGCTACAAGTGCGGCCGGCAAATCTCTCAGCAGACTGTGGACCAGATGGTGGATGCCACTTTGTCTTTGCCCAAAGGGAGCAAGATTCAGATTTTAGCTCCGGTGGTAAGGGGAAGAAAAGGGGAATATAAAGAGATTTTTGCGGAAGTTAAAAAAGAGGGGTTTGTCCGGGTCAGAGTGGATGGCAAAGTCAGAGAAGTAGAAGAGCCAATTTCTCTGGAAAAGAATAAGAAGCACAATATCGAAGTTGTGGTTGACCGGCTGGTAGTGGAAGAAAAAGTCTCTAAACGTCTGGCCGATTCGATTGAGACCGCTCTAAGGCTCGGTTCCGGAGCAGTGCTGATTGACGTCATAGGAGCCAAAGAGATTCTTTACTCAGAGCGCTACGCCTGTGTCCATTGTAATATTTCTTATGAGGAATTAGTCCCCCGCATGTTCTCTTTCAATTCCCCTTTCGGTGCCTGCCCGGGCTGTGACGGCCTGGGGACCAAAATGGAAATTGACCCGGAATTGGTGATAAAAGATCCAAACTTAAGTATCTCTCAAGGAGCAATTTCTCCCTGGGGGAATCCGATCGGGAGCTGGTACCTGCAGAACTTAAGAGGTGTGGCCAGTCAATACGGCGTCGACTTTTATACCCCCTTCAAGAATCTCTCCAAGCGGGCTAAGGAGTTTGTTCTTTTTGGCTCTGACTCAGATGGAGATTCTGACCGCTATTACGGCGGATTTGAAGGTGTAATTCCTAATCTGGAAAGGCGCTTCCGGCAGACCGAATCCTCTGGCGTACGGGAGTGGATTGAGCAATACATGATGATCAGGCCCTGCCCCAAGTGTAACGGCGCCAGATTGAAAAAAGAGAGCCTTTCGGTCAGAATTGCGGGCAAGAACATCAATGAACTAACTCTGATGTCGGTCAAGGCAGCTAAGGACTTTTTCCAGAGCTTAAATCTCTCCAAGAAAGAGCAGACCATCGCCAAACAGATTCTCAAAGAAATCAATGAACGCCTCAGCTTTATGCTTAACGTGGGGCTAGACTATCTCACTTTAGACCGGACCGCCTCATCCCTCTCAGGCGGCGAAGCTCAGAGAATCAGGTTAGCGACTCAAATCGGTTCCAGACTGAGTGGCGTGCTTTACATCTTGGACGAGCCGTCCATTGGACTGCATCAGCGGGATAACAAGAGGCTTTTGAATACTCTGACCAGTATGCGCGACTTGGGCAATACAGTAATCGTGGTAGAGCACGACCGGGAGACGATACAAACTGCTGATTGGATTGTCGATTTAGGGCCGGGCGCAGGAAAATCAGGAGGTTATGTGGTTTTCACCGGCACTCCCCAGGAACTGGCCAGAAATAGGAAATCTTTGACTGGAAAATACATCTCCGGAGAATTGGAAATCCCGACCCCGGCCACGAGGAGGAAAGGGATTGGCAATTACCTCAAGGTAGTCGGCGCCAGAGGGAACAATCTTAAAAAAATTGACGTGACCTTTCCCTTGGGAGTCTTTGTCTGCGTCACCGGCGTATCCGGCTCAGGCAAATCTACCTTAATTGAAGAGACTCTTTTTCTCCTCCTCTCCCGACACTTTTATAATTCCAAAACCCCGGCTCTCCCTTATGATAAAGTTGAGGGGTTGCGAAACATCGACAAAGTCATCGACATCGACCAGTCCCCCATTGGCAGAACTCCTCGTTCCAATCCGGCGACCTACACTGGAGCATTCACTCCCATACGTGACTTATTTGCCCAACTGCCGGACGCCAAAGTAAGAGGCTATTCTGTCGGCAGATTCTCCTTTAACGTCAAAGGAGGCCGCTGCGAAGCCTGCCAGGGGGATGGCATCCTCAAGATTGAGATGCACTTCCTGCCGGATGTTTATGTTCCGTGCGAAAATTGTAAAGGGAAAAGATACAATCGGGAGACTCTGGAGATTAGATATAAGGGGAAATCGATTGCGGACGTTTTAGACATGACCGTAGATGAAGCCCATTCCTTCTTCGAACATATTCCTCGAATCAGGAGGAAATTACAGACCCTCAAACAAGTGGGCTTAGGCTACATTCACTTGGGGCAACAAGCTACAACTTTGTCGGGCGGAGAAGCTCAGAGAATAAAATTAGCCACCGAGCTCTCCAAAGTGGAAACCGGCAATACCCTTTATATCTTGGACGAGCCCACGACCGGTTTACACTTCGAAGATATCAAGATGCTCTTGGGCGTGCTCAACGAGTTGGTGGACCGGGGGAATACGGTTTTAGTAATTGAGCATAATTTAGATGTGATAAAGACTGCTGATTACATAATAGATTTAGGCCCGGAAGGGGGAGAAGAAGGGGGCTACGTGGTGGCTACCGGTACTCCTGAGCAGGTGGCTAGTGTGAAGGAGAGCTATACCGGGCAATTTTTGAGGAGAGAACTGGCCCTCAAGTAGAAGTGTGTTTTCGTTTCCTCCTCTATGAGGGGAGGACTAAGGTGGGGTCAATCCCGACGAAGCTCGTAGCCGGGGATCTCTTCCCCGCCTCTCCAAGGCAAGGCGGGAATGATCCCGCCTCTACAAATCTGAACGACTCAAAACCAGATTCTTCGCTTCCTTCGACCTTGCTCTCTTCGAGCCTGAGCCCTTCGGGTCTGAGCCTCAGGGTCGAAGACCTCAGAGCCGAAGGCAGGACAAGTCGCTCAGAACGACCAGCGCTATGTTTGACTGTTCATTCACCCTTGACCCTCCCCTGCCGATTCCTATATTATCTCCAGATTTTGTAGCAGGAGGATTTTATGCCCAGAAACTTTGACCAGATAGCCCAGATTTTAGGCAAAGAAGCCGACAGCTTACTAAATCACAAATCCCAGACCATCTGCAAAGAGCAGTTAAACCTCCCCGGCCCGGACTTTGTCGATCGCATCTGGTACCACTCCGACCGCCCTAACGCAGTCTTAAGAAGTCTGCAGAGCCTTTTCAATCAGGGAAGATTAGCCGGAACCGGTTACCTATCCATTCTGCCGGTTGACCAGGGCATCGAGCACTCCGCCGGAGCTTCTTTCGCCCCCAATCCGATTTACTTCGATGCTGAGAATATTGTTAAATTAGCCATCGAAGGAGGCTGCAATGCCGTGGCATCAAGCACCGGAGTCTTAGGCGCAGTGGCCCGCAAATATGCCCACAAAATCCCCTTCATCCTGAAATTCAACCACAATGAGCTTCTGACCTATCCTAACAAGTATGACCAAGTCATTTTTGCTTCAGTAAAGAAAGCCAGGGACATGGGAGCTGTCGCAGTCGGCGCCACCATTTACTTCGGCTCAGAGGAATCCACCCGCCAGATTACTGAAGTGAGCTTAGCCTTTGAGGCCGGACATGAAATGGGGATGGTGGCAATCCTGTGGTGTTACTTGAGAAACCCGGCGTTCAAAAAAGATGGGAAAGACTACCACGTCAGCGCCGACTTGACCGGCCAGGCCAACTATCTTGGTGCAACCATTCAAGCTGACATCGTTAAACAGAAATTACCGGAGAACAATGGCGGTTTTAAGACCTTGAATGTCGGAGCCGGCTCCAGCTACGGCAAGACCGATGAAAGAGTTTACACTCAGTTAACTTCAGACCATCCGGTCGATTTGGTCCGCTATCAGGTAGCTAATGGCTTTATGGGGAGAGTCGGGTTGATTAATTCCGGCGGCCCCTCTGGCAAAGATGACCTGCATGAAGCGGTTCGAACTGCAGTGATTAACAAGCGTGGTGGCGGCATGGGTTTAATCAGCGGCAGAAAGGCTTTTCAGAAGCCGATGAAAGAGGGTATTGAACTGCTGAATGCCATCCAGGATGTCTATCTCTGTAAAGAGATAACCGTAGCTTAGTTTACTCCATATTTATCCAGGTTTTTTCGCTTCAATCACGGCTGAGGTCACATAATCAGCCACTCTGCTTTCCGGCACCCACTCCTGAATTATCTCTTTGGATTTTTCTTTCGGCTCAATCTTGATGTCTCGAAAACCTGTCTCCCTAAGTATCTTCTCTAAGTCGGCCACCAGAGCCGCTCCGGAGACACATCCCACAAACAGGGCCAAGTCTTTTTGAATTTCCTCAGGCATCGGTTTAGTCGCCACGATATCTGATATAGCTAAGCGCCCTCCCGGTTTTAGAACTCGATAAGCTTCCTGGAATACCTTCTTTTTCTCAGGTGAGAGATTTATCACACAGTTGGATATAATCACATCGACTGAGTTATCTGCTACTGGCAGATGCTCAATTTCTCCTAAGCGGAATTCCACCTTATTAAATCCTCCATTGGCCGCATTCTCCCTGACTCTTTTTATCATCTCCGGAGTCATATCCACGCCGATAACCAGACCCTGCTCTCCTACTTTGCTGGCTGCCAGGAAGCAGTCCAGCCCTCCCCCACTTCCTAAGTCTAAGACCACCTGGCCGGGCTTTAGCGAGGCAATCGCAACCGGATTGCCACAGCCCAAACTCAAGTCCGCCCCTGGTGGGACTGACTTTAACTCTTGAATGGAATAACCAAGACTCTCGGAAGAAACTGCCTCGCTCTTAACCTCTCCGCAGCAATTTTGACTGGGAGAACAGCCGCATCCTTTGCTCCCTTCCTTGGCAATCTCGCCGTAGCGCTCCCTGACCGCCTGCCTGGTCTTTTCATTTTCCAGTCTCTGCATATCTGCTCCTTTCTATTGTCTCTACCTTCATAGACGCAAGAGTCCTCAAAAAGACGCAAGAAATTATTTACCCGGAGAACAGGCCCCCTGCTGACAGCAGGTGCAGTTGGGCCAGTAGTCGATAACCTTCCCCCTTTTATCCAGCTCAAAATGACAGCAGGCCAAGAGCATTTCTTTCAATTTCTCGCGGCCTCGCTGCACCCGGGACTTGGCCGCAGTAAGAGAAATCCCCAATCTATCAGCTAACTGTTTGTGGGTCAGGCCCTGGTACTCGGTTAAGATCAGAGCCTCTTTATACTTCTGAGGGAGTAGAAGAATCATGGCCTTAATAGAGAGGGCCAGTTTCTCTATGGCTTCGTTTTCTTCCTGGTTCTGCTCGATTTCCAGCTCTTCAGGAAGATTAACCGTCGGCTTCTGCCGTCGAAAATGATCAGAGATGGTGTTACGGGTAATCTGATAAACCCAGCTCTCCAATTTGTTTTCTTCCTTCAGATTGCCCAAGTTGGCGTGAATCTTGAGAAAGACTTCCTGGAGCAAATCTTCAGTTGTAGATTCATCCCGAACCTGCCAGCTTATGAACTGTCTCAGCCTTAAGCTGAACTCTTCCCAGATCTCTTCCAGACTTTTTGGCATAAACTGTCAGCATGATAGCAGTATAGAAAAACTCTGGCAAGTAGTTGTCTTCTTGACTTAAGTCTCATTCTTAGTTAATTTATCAGTTACTAGAATGTACTCTTTTCTAAAGAGATGTTTGACTCTTTCTTTGAGGCGGGGACAACTTATAAACTAACCTCCCCTCCGTTAATATTGCAGTGACCGGAGCAATCCATGCCTAAAAAGACCCCCTTTTACGACCAGCATCTCCAGCATAACGCTAAAATCGTGGAGTTTGCCGGCTATCTGATGCCTGTCCAGTACCGCGGCATAGTGGAAGAGCACAGAAAAGTTCGAAGCAGCGTGGGAATTTTTGATTTATCTCATATGGGTGAATTCATCGTCACCGGTAAGGACGCTGAGGCTTTTCTGCAGAAAGTAACTGTGAATGATGTCAGTAAGCTATCGCTCTGGCAGGTGCAATACTCCTGTATGTGCTATCCGGAGGGGGGAATAGTGGACGACCTTCTGATTTATAAGCTACCCCATTACTGGATGTTGGTGGTCAACGCCTCCAATATCGATAAAGATTTTACCTGGTTGCAAAAGCATTCATTCGGAGATGTCAAATTAGAGAATGTCTCTGACCGGACCGCCTTGTTGGCAGTGCAGGGTCCTGAAGCCGAAAAAGTTGTAAAAAAAATGACCGACTACGACTTGTCGCAGATAAGGTTCTACTGGGCTGCAGAAGGCAAGTTTAACGGTCACCAAATTCTCTTTTCCAGAACCGGCTATACCGGCGAAGACGGTTTTGAACTTTATCTAAAACCAGAGCTGGCGCCAAAACTCTGGAATTTGGCACTGGAGGCTGGCCGGGAATTTGAGGTTGAGCCGATCGGTCTGGGAGCCAGAGATTCTTTGCGGTTGGAAATGAAGTATATGCTCTATGGCAACGATATCGACCAGACCACCCATCCCCTGGAAGCCGGCTTGGGCTGGATTGTCAAACTCGACAAAGGGGATTTCATTGGGCGAGAGCCCATCTTGGCTGCCAGAACTAAGGGGTTGCAGAGAAAATTAGTAGCCTTTGAAATGCTGGATAAAGCCTTTCCCAGACAGCATTATCCCATCGCTAAAAATAAGCGAAAAATTGGCGAGGTCACTTCCGGAGTTTTTTCCCCATCTTTAGAGAAGGGAATTGGCTTAGGTTATGTTCCGGCTGAACTATCAGAAATCGGCAGTCAGTTCGACCTTCAAATCCGAGATAAATTCTTCCCCGCTCAGGTGGTCAAAGCCCCTTTCTGGAAAAATTACACCCATAAATGAAGCTCGATCTCTTATTCCTCCCTTCTGAAATCCGCAATTCTGAATTGGAAGAAAAACTGGTTATAGTAATTGACGTTTTGCGAGCTTCTTCGACCATCGTCACTGCTTTAAGCAACGGCGCCAAAGATATTATCCCGGTGGAATCTCAGGAGGACGCCACCCGGCTGATGCAGGAGATTGGCAGGAAATACGTTCTCCTCTGCGGGGAAAGAGGCGGCCAGAAAATTGAGGGCTTTGACCTGGGCAATTCCCCCTTTGAGTATGCAGGTGAAGTCATCCAAGATAAAACCTTAATCTTTTGCTCGACCAACGGCAGCCGGGCCATTGTCAAAGCCTCCTCAGCCGGGAAAGTAATGGTGGGCTGTTTTATAAATCTGGGAGCGGTTTTAGAGAACGCGCTGGAGAGCAAGCCCAAAGAGATAGTCCTGCTCTGCTCCGGCAAGGAGGATAGATTTTCATTGGAGGATACGGTCTGCGCTGGTATGATGATCTCTCGCTTAAAGGACCGACTCACCGAAAGTTTAGAACTCTCTGATTCCGCTCAGGCCGGATTACAAATTTACGGCCAGCATCAAAAAAATCTCCTCAAAATGCTTAATTCCGCTCTCCATGGAAAATATCTGCTGAGCTTGGGGTTTCAGGAGGATTTAATGTACTGCTCCCAAGTTGATTCTATCCCGGTCGTTCCGGTCTTGCAGACCGGCCATCTGGTTAAAGCCCCTCTTTAATCTTCTCACCTTTCAACCTTAATCTAACCAACTGCCTAAAAAGAAGGAGGGCAGGAGTGGGGTGCATGAGTTGCTATCCTGCCTGACGGTGGGGAGAAAAATGCGACCCCGTGGGGTTCCCCTGCCCTCGCTGTAGGAGGAGTAGAGGCTTTTAAACTTGGATCATGTATCTGCTCAAATTAGTCAGTGCCTCGTCCGGGCTGATGACCTCTAAGATTTCCCTCTGGATTAGCTGTGCTTCTAGGGGATGGGAAGCCAGAATTTTGTCCAGCTCCTGGGCGTTGGCCACGTCATAAATCGTAATGGAGCCATGTCCATTGCGGAAGGCGTAATGGCACTTGACCACACCCTTTTTGGCCAAATCTTTGATGTGGGCAATCCACTCGCTCATCTTGTTCATGATTTCGCCTAAGTCCCTGACTTTTTCAGGGTCAATGGCCCGGTGCTCGATTACCGCGTATTGCATGGCGTACCTTCTTTCTTTAGGCCACATGCAGTTTCTGGTACTTGGCCACCAGTTGTTCTTTGCTCTCCCGGTGGTCGGGGTCCGGTACGATGCAGTCCACCGGACAGACCTTGACGCACTGGGACTCCTCATGGGCTCCCACGCACTCGGTGCACAGATCCGGGTCTATCACGTAAATCGGGCTTCCGGACGTGATGGCTTTGTTGGGGCAGACCGGCACGCAGGCGTCGCAGCCGATACATTCATCGTTGATTAGAAGAGCCATTCCATCCTCCTTTCAATATTTGTTAATGGTCAACCGTGGTAAAGTGTGACATAAAATCCTGTGTCATGACCGCGCCGTTGTGCTGGTGCATGTGCATCTGCATATCGCGGTGCTGCGTGATATAGAGCATATGCTCAGTCATGGGGCTTAAAGCCGAATCGGGTTGAAAAACACAGGTATCATTCTGATTATTCCAGTGAAATTCCCCTTGAACACAGTATTGATGGTACATCTGCTGCATATACATAGAATCCGAGTCTGAGTGCATGTTGTCCAGGCTGTCCATGAATTCCTGCATTCTCTGGCCGGGCAAAAACAAAAATCCTTGCTGAAAAGCCTCCTTATCCATCGGGCCGCTGAAGGCAAAAGTTACTGAAGTTGTGGTGAGAACCGAGGCACTTCCATCAGCCGGCGAAACTGAAAGTACTAATCCGGGCTGATTCTGGAAGGAGGTAATTTTAGAATCTTTACTGCATCCTAGCCAGCTGGCTCCCAGTAGCACAGCCAACGTAAAGGTAAGTCCTAATCTTAATTTCATCTGCTTCTCCTAGGTTTCGACTGTTATCGGTTTGGCCGGTTTATATGAGTATCCGGCATACAGCGCTTTCATATTCAATTCTAAATGTTGTTTGGCCACCACTCCAATCACCGCCTGGCGGAGCGCTTCCAGCGTGATTACCTCAGTCTGGCTGGCCAAAAAGCCCACCATAATCATGTTGGCTACGATCTTTTTCCCCAGCTCTCCTGCCAGCTCAGTAGCCGGTATGCCGACATATTTAATTCCATCACTGCTGGGAGTCACCAGAGAAGAATCATACAGGATGATCCCCTCTTTTTTGACCTGTCCGGAAAATTTGGTTTCTGCTTCCTGAGACATGACTAAAAGAATATCAGGTTTAATCAGAGCCGGATAGAAGATTTCTCCATCAGATAGCACCACCTGGGCCGAGCAGGCTGAGCCGCGCGACTCCGGCCCGTAGCTCTGGGTCAAAGTAGCGTGCTTATTGCTGTAAATAGAGCCGGCCTTGCCCAAGATGTAACCGGCCAGCACCACCCCCTGACCTCCAAAGCCTGCTATTCGGATTTCAGTACGATTCGGCATCTTTTAGCACTCCGGACAGGACTCCTCTTCTACCAAAAATTTCTCGTACTTCAACTGTCTGATTTTTTCTCCCACCCGTTTCTCATACATCTCCAAGTAAGTCGGTTTCTCAATGTCCAAAAATTTCCCCACCACAATTTGATTCCCATCGGTGATAGCGGCATCCTGCAAGGTGGCATCCCGTTTGGTAACCGAATGCTCTTTTAGAAATTTCATCATCTCCACCCCGGCAGCCAAACGATTCAAACGGCCATACAGGGTAGGACAGGGGGAAATTACTTCGATTAAGGAGAATCCTTTCTTGTTGATGGCTTCTAAAATTGATTTCCTCAGTTTGACCACGTCCAAGACGGTCCAGCGGGCCACGTAGGTGGCACCGGCTGCGGCAGCTAAAAGCGGAATGTTGAATGAATATTCAAAATTGCCATAGGTGGTGGTGGTCGTGTTCGACCCCAGGGGAGTAGTGGGAGCCACCTGTCCGCCAGTCATGCCGTAGATGAAGTTATTCACGCAGATGACGGTGATATCCAGGTTTCTCCGGGCGGCATGGATGAAGTGATTGCCGCCGATTCCGACGATGTCGCCGTCTCCGGAGAAGACTACCACTTTCATATTCGGCTTGGCCAGGTGCAGGCCGGTGGCAAATGGAATGGCTCGGCCATGGGTGGTGTGGAAGGAATCCACTTTCAGATAACCGGCCATCCGCCCGGTGCAGCCGATGCCGGAGACCACTGCCATCTGGTCCAAGTCGAATTTATTATCCAGCATCACCGAGGCAAAAGCGCCCAATGAGATTCCTAAGCCGCATCCCACGCACCAGATGTGGGGCAGCCTTTCTGTGCGCAGACAGCCGGCTAAAGGATGACTTTCCGATAAGATTTCTGGACTCATTTTGCGCTTCCTTGAATCGCTTCTAAAATGCTCTCCGGGGAATGAATGTCTCCGCCCGGATGAGGGACCAAGATGACTTTACACTTGCCAGCCGTAGCTCTTTCCACTTCCAAGACCATCTGTCCCATGTTGATTTCCGGCACAATCAAAGCTTTTACTTTGGAGGCCCACTTCTTGATTACCTCTTCTGGAAAGGGCCAGACTAGGTTTAACTTCAACTGGCCAACTTTTATGCCAGCCTGGCGAGCCAGCTCAATTGAGTAGTAGGAAGTCCGGGCCGTGATTCCATAGGCGACCACCAAAACTTCCGCACCCTGGCAGTCGATTTCTTTAATGTCTATCAAATCTTTTTTGCGGTCTCTGATTTTGTTGACCAGCCTGGGAATCAGATTTGCCTGAGCTTCAGCGGTCATATAAGGATAACCGCGGTAATCGTGGGTAGAGCCGGTAACGTGGATTCTATAGCCATCCCCGGCCTTGACCATATCTGGAATCCCATTGCCGTTGACCTGGAAGGGATAATATTCACCCGGCTTCTGTTTGGAAATCTTACGGGGAGTGACTTTCAGCTGATCCGGCGGCGGGAAGACAACTTTTTCGGACATGTGCCCTACTACTTCATCAGCCAGGATGATGACCGGGGTACGAAATTCTTCTGCCAGATTGAAGGCTTTAATAGTTTGTTCGAAAAATTCTTGTGGAGACGACGGGGACAAGGCGATGATCTCATAAGAGCCATGACTCCCCCATTTAGCCTGCATCATGTCCCCCTGGCCCACTTTGGTGGCTAAACCGGTGCTGGGGCCTCCCCGCTGGACATCCACGATGACGCAGGGAGTCTCAGTCATCACTGCTAAGCCGATATTCTCCATCATCAGGGAAAATCCCGGGCCGGATGTGGCGGTCATCCCTTTCATGCCTCCCCACGTTGCTCCTAGAACTGCATTCAAGGCGGCCATTTCATCTTCCATCTGGATAAAAACTCCGCCGATTTCAGGCAAGCGCTCCGCCAGGTGCTCGGCAATTTCAGTGGAGGGAGTAATGGGATAGCCGGCAAAGAAGCGACATCCGGCCGCTAATGCCCCTTCGGCACAGGCTTCGTTGCCGTTCATGAAATGAGCACCGGTTTCAATAATTGGCTCTACTCTCATTTCTCCGTCCCATTATCTTTGATGACATAGATGGCCAAATCCGGGCAGATCCACTGGCAGAAAGCGCAGGTGGTGCAGGTCCCTTCGCTTTTCAGCTGAGGAGAGACATAGCCGCGGGAGTTAAGCTCGCCGGAGAATTCCAGCACGTGCTGGGGGCAGAACTCGATGCAGAAGCCGCACCCTTTGCACATCTCCGGCAGAATGACCAAATCTCCCCGCTGGGTTCTCTTTCTGATAAGAGCCGGTTTCTTAACTTTAGGCGCTGACTGCTTCAACCTTTATCTCCTTGGGCTCGGTCAGATATTTGTGAATGGCGGCAGCCGACCTCTTTCCTGCTCCGGCGGCTAAAATCACAGTAGCAGCTCCGGTGACAATGTCGCCTCCAGCATAGACTCCCGGGATATTAGTCGCACCGGTTTCTGGATCAGCTAAAATGTAACCCCACTTGTTGGTGACTAAACCGGGGGTGGTAGAGGGGACAATCGGATTGGCCGAGGTGCCGATGGCAACTACCACCGTATCAACTTCTAATATGAAATTCGAATCCGGAATCGGCACCGGTCTTCTGCGGCCTGAAGCATCCGGCTCCCCCAACTGCATCTTCTGGCACTCCATGCCGGTCACCCACCCCTGGCCATTGCCCAAGACCTTAGTGGGAGCGGTCAAGTAATGGAAAATAATCCCTTCTGCTTGAGCATGGTGAATCTCATCTTTTCGGGCCGGCATCTCATCGGCAGAGCGGCGATAGACTATCATAGCCTTCTCTGCTCCCAGGCGAAGGGCGCAGCGGACCGCATCCATGGCGGTGTTGCCGCCGCCGACCACCGCCACTTTTTTGCCGTGCATGACCGGGGTGTCATAATTGGGAAAATCATAGGCCTTCATCAAGTTTACGCGGGTCAGAAACTCATTGGAGGAGTAAACCCCATTGAGATTCTCCCCGGGCACGTTCATGAAGACCGGCAGACCAGCTCCGGTGCCGACAAAGACCGCCTGGTATCCTTCGGCGAACAATTCTGGAATGGTGATGGTGCGCCCTATCAAGGTATCCAATTCAAATCTGACCCCCAATTTTTTCAGATAATCGATTTCTCTCTGCACTATCTTTTTGGGGAGACGAAATTCAGGTATCCCATACATCAGGACTCCGCCGGCCACGTGCAGCGCTTCAAAAATAGTGACCTCGTGACCTAAACGGGCCAAATCACCGGCACAGGTCAGACCTGAGGGACCCGAGCCAACAATGGCTACTCTAAGTCCAGTAGAGGGAGCTTTCTCCGGTAAATCTAAAGTTCCGGCTTCCATTTCCATGTCCGCCACAAATCTTTCTAAATAGCCGATGGAGACCGACTCATACTTCTTAGCTAAAGAGCACAATTTTTCGCACTGGTCCTCCTGCGGGCAGACTCTCCCGCAGATGGCCGGCAGGGAGTTGTATTCTCTGATTCTTCGGAGAGCTCCGGCAAAGTCCCCGTTGGCGACTAAAATCATGAAATCTTTGATGGGGATGTTGACCGGACAGCCGGTCCGGCAGGTCTCCTTCTGGCATAAAAGGCAGCGGGAGGCTTCTAACATGGCTTGCAGGGGTGTAAATCCTAAGGGGACTTCGTTGAAGTCTTTGGTTCTTTCCCAGGCAGCCCGCTCCGGCATTTTAGCCCGGGGAACCTGCATCCCTTTTCTCATCTGCACCGGCTCTGCCATCACACCACCTTGACTGAGTTTAGAGCCTTGCACTGGTAATTCTCGTAAGAAAGTTTCTCTTCGGCCAAGTAAGCTTTCTGTCGCATGGTCAGATTGTCGAAATCTACTAAGTGAGCGTCAAAATCCGGCCCATCTACGCAGGCAAATTTGCTTTTGCCGTCAATCACGACGCGACAGCCGCCGCACATGCCGGTCCCATCCACCATGATGGGGTTCAAGGAGACGATAGTCTTGATTCCATTTTTCTTGGTCAAATCCGATATAGCTCTCATCATAACTACTGGCCCCACCGCCATGACCAAGCCCACTTTCTCCCGTTCGATAGTTTTCTTCAAGGCATCGGTGACCAGTCCCTTCATTCCGTAACTCCCGTCATCCGTAGTGCAGATGATTTCATCAGAAATTGAACCAAGTTCTGACTCTTTGATTAGAAGATTCTTGCTTCTCGCTCCGATGATGGTAATCACCTTGTTTCCGTAGGACTTGAATCCCTGTATCAGAGGATACAGAGGTGCAATCCCGATACCGCCGCCCACGCAGACCACGGTTCCATGTTTTCCCATCTCAGTTGGCTGCCCTAAAGGTCCGAATAAATCCAAGATGAAGTCTCCGGTTTCCAGCGTTCCCAGAAATGCCGTTGACTTCCCCACTTCCAGAACTACGATGGTCAGAATTCCCTTTTCTTTGTCCAGGCCCGCAATCGACATGGGAATTCTCTCCGCAAATTCATTGGCACGCAGGATAACGAATTGACCCGGCTTGGCTTTTTGCACCAGACGGGGGACAAGAAACTTGAACTGGTGAATCTTAGGGGCTAAGGTCTTCTTCTCTAAGATTTCAGGCACTTTCCTTCTCCATCAGGCATACTGCATTTAATCAGGCTATCAATATTCCTTGCAATCTGCATACCAAGCCATATCCAGAAATCTTTTTTCGTGACACTTGAATTCAATTGCCGGACAATAGGTTAAATGTGACGAGATTGGCTATACATTCAGTTTGTGTGAGGGGGCAAAAATTAAGCGAAAATTTGTCGGGTATTAAAAGTTGATATTGAGTCTCAGGACATTTTGTCAGCATTTATTGCAGAAAGTTTTGGGCGATTTGCGTGACCCATTTTACCAGAGGCGAAGGACAAAGTCCGATGACCACCACTGGCACGGAAGTCAAGAACAGTGCCAGAGCCAAGGACCAGGAAAGATTGATATGATTCTTAGCCGGCGGCGGCTCAATATATAACGCTCGAGCGACTTTGAGGTAATAGAATAAAGCCACTACCGAGAGGAGTGACCCTAACAGTACGAGGGCTAAGAAACCAGCCTGTGCCGCCGCCAAAAAGATATACAGCTTGGCCCAGAAGCCGGCCAGGAAGGGAATCCCTCCCAAAGAGAGCAAGAATAAGAGCATCAGAAGCGAAATCATCGGCGCATTCTGAGCTAAGCCTTGATATACTTTCAAATCGTCTGACTTCTTGTTGCGGTTAATTAACTCCACTATCAAAAATATTCCCATGTTGGCGAAGAGATAGACCATAAAATAGAAGAGCAGCATGGCAATGCCATAGACCGAGGCGGCGGCCAGTCCCAAGAGTGCGTAACCAACGTGAGCAATTCCGGAGTAGCCTAACAATCTTTTCAAATTAGTCTGCGGCAGAGCCAAAAGATTGCCAACTATCATAGTGATGGCGGCCAAAACCAGCCACTGCGGCTGCCAGAAGGCTAAATTATGATGGAACCCTTCTAAAAAAAGACGAATCAGAACTGCAAATCCGGCCGCCTTGGGGGCGACTGACAGATAGGCCACGAATGGGGTGGGTGAGCCTTGATAGGTATCAGGGACCCACATGTGGAAGGGGACCAAGGCAATCTTAAATGACAGGCCGGCCAGAATTAGAATGATTCCTGTATAAAATAGAATTGAAGGAGAAGAATAATTGGCAATCTGCTCCAAATAAGTGCTCCCCACAATCCCATAGACAAAGGAGAAACCGTACAGCATTATGGCTGAGGAAACTGTACCTATCAGGAAGAATTTAAGCGCCGCCTCGATTGACTCCGGTTCTTTTTTGAGGAAGCCGGAGATGGCATAGAGTGGCAGGCTCATTATCTCAAAGGCGACGAACAATACGATCAGTTCACGAGAACAGACCAAAAGCATCGTACCGGCGACAGATACTAAGAATAAAAAGTAATACTCTCCCACTCTTTTGGCAAAATCTGACCTTCCGTAAGCATGCGACCCTAAAAGTCCTATCAGGGCTGCCAGCAAAAAGAGCCGCTTGAAGAAAATCGCCAGGGGGTCATTGATAATCGAGCCATTAAAGGCGGAACCGGACGGTGGAGCAAAGATAGATAGAGCCAACACTATTAGAATGCCTAACAAGGAGAGATTGGCCACTAAGCTCTGCTTTTGCCGCTTGGAGGCTAAATCCAGAATGAAAACGATCAGGGCCAGCGCCAAAACCGCCAGTTCCAGATACAATTCTCTCACTGCAGCACCCCGCCTAATTTGTTTATCAGGTCGGTCACCGAAACGTTGATGGGGTCAAGCAGGGTGAAGGGGAATATTCCGAAGAAGACCAAACCGAATCCGAGCACTACCAAGGTCACCCACTCCGGGCCTCGGGCATCTGGCAAACCGGCATAATGCTTTTCATCTATAGGGCCGAAGAAAATCTTTTTGACCACCCGAAGGACATACACTGCAGTTATGAAAGTTCCCAAAACCGCCGGGAAAAGCCACCATAAGGCAATTCCCTTCCAGGTGCCGACAAAGGCCATGAATTCCGCTACAAAACCTGACAGACCCGGCAGACCCAAAGAAGATAAACCTCCAATGGTAAAAGCGGCGGCTACGCCCGGCATCCGCTTGCCGAACCCCCCCATCTCTCCGATTTCTCTGGTGTGTGATTTTTCATAGACCAGGCCGACCAAAGCAAAGAAAAGCCCGGTCATGATTCCGTGCGCCACCATCTGGAAGACTGCCCCGTTCATGCCGGTGGTAGTCAAGGTTGCTGCGCCCAACATCACAATCCCCATGTGGGAGACTGAGGAGTAGGCGATGACATACTTCAAATCAGTCTGGGCCATGGCCGAGAGTGAACCATAGACGATATTGATAACCGCAATCGTCCCCATCAGATAGGCCCAGTATTGCGCCCCTTCCGGCAATAGGCTCATTCCTACCCGGACCACGCCGTAGGCTCCTAATTTCATAAGGACTCCGGCATGCAGCATGGAGACTGCCGTGGGAGCGGAGGCGTGCCCGTCCGGCGACCAGGTGTGAAAAGGCCAGATGCCGGCTAAAATTCCGAAGCCGACATACATGGCCAGAAAAAAGAGGTGCTGGAATCCAATCGGGAAACCTAATTTTTCCAGTTCTAAGAGTGAAAAGGTCGGGTGCGGAGCTTTGAAATAGAGAGCTAAGATGCCCACTAAAATGAAGGCCGAGCCGAAAAGCAGATATAGAGTCAGCTTCATGGCCGCATATTCTTTGCGCCCTAAATTGAGGGACTGAATCATTTTGGCAAAAGGTCCTTTGGGAGGAATTTTTTTGGAGGAGCCCCAGATGCCAATCAGAAGATACATGGGCAAAACTGCAATTTCATAGAACAGGAACAAGAGGAAGAGGTCCAGGGAGACGAACACTCCGAAAACGCCGGTTACAAGAATTAGGAGTAGCGCATAAAATTCATGGAACCTCTCTTTAACCGTCCAGGAGGCAAACACCCCGCAGAAAATTACTAGAGAAGTAAGTAAGACTAAAGGCATGGAAATCCCATCCACTCCCAAGCTGTAGGAAATTCCTAAGCTGGGGACTAACTCAATCATTTCGCGAAATTGAAAGCCTTTGGCCAACTGGTTATAAGTCACCCAGATGTAGAAGGAGAAGACCAGAGAGACAAAAGTCGTAAAAGCTGCAGTCCAATGCACTAATCTCGGCTTCTCTCTCCCCCAGAACATGATGATGACCGCGCCCAAAAAAGGTGCCAGAGTTATGATGGAGAGTACCGGAAAATTGCTCATCTCAGCCCCAACCCTAAAATGATTAGGACCATTAGTCCGACAGTGACTCCGATTAAATAATCCTGAGCCTTGCCGGTCTGCGTTAATCTTAATTTTGAGCCAGCCTCTCCGGTCAGCCAGGCCGATAAGTTCACCACTCCATCGACTAAGTATCTGTCAATCCAGCCGATCAGGCCGGAAAAAGCCAAAAGAATCTTATCGTAGAGCCATTCGTACATGTCATCGAGCCAGTATTTCTTGTCTATGGCCTTACTCAGCGGAGCAAGTGTAGCGGTCAGAGCAGCCGGAGCAGTTCTCCCTTTCTGGTAAAGAACCCAGGCGACCAAAACCCCACTCAGCGCCAGCCCTAATGAAATCCAGGGCAGAGGCGAAGGAGAAATTTCTGCCATCAGCTGAGGATGAACCAGATGTTCAAAATCTCCTGCAAACCAGCCCGTGACTAATGAGAGTCCGGCCAGAATTCCCATTGGTAAAGTCATAACTTTTGGCGATTCATGCGCATGCGCTTCTGCTTTCTTGGGGCCATAGAAAGCTAAGAAAATGGCGCGGAAGATGTAGAAGGCGGTCAAGAATGTCGTCAGCAGAAGAAAGAATAACGGCACAGCTTTTCCAGATTGCCCCACCGCCACTAATATTTCATCCTTGGAGAAAAATCCTGAAAATGGCCAGATGCCCGCTAACGCTAAACCTCCGGCAATGAAAACAGTCGAGGTAACTTTCATCTTCTTGCTCAAATTCCCCATCTCCGGGAAGTTGTTGCTTCCTACCGCATGGATGACGCTGCCTGCCCCTAAGAAGAGCAGAGCTTTGAAAAAGGCATGATTGAACAAGTGAAAGTATGATGCGACCTGGGCAGTCACACCCAGAGCCGCCATCATGAATCCCAATTGGGAGACAGTTGAGTAAGCCAGGACTTTTTTAATGTCGATTTGCCTGACAGCTAAAGTCGCTGCCAAAAGGGCCGTAAACGAGCCTACGTAGGTCAGGATGTTCAGAGCTAAGGGAACCGCGTCAAAGATCGGAAACAGGCGGATGACCAAATAGACTCCGGCTGCTACCATGGTGGCCGCATGAATTAGAGCAGAAACAGGCGTAGGCCCTTCCATGGCATCCGGCAGCCAGACATGGAAGGGAAATTGGGCCGACTTGCCAAAAGCCCCCAAAAGCATCAGCACCGAAGCGAGGCTCAGCAATCCCAACGGAATCTGGCCGGCCTGTACCATCCCGAAAATTTCCTGATAATCAAATGTGCCCGTCTGACCCCAGAGTAAAATTATTCCGATGATCAAGCCCATATCTCCGAATCGGGTCACCCAGAAAGCCTTCACCGCCGCCCGGGCCGCCTCAGGTTTATAGTACCAGAAGCCTATTAGCAGGTAAGAGCAGACTCCTACTAGTTCCCAGAAGATGTAAACTTCCAGGAAATTATTCGCCAGGACCAGTCCCAGCATGGACGTAGCAAACAGAGAATGATAGAGGTAATATCTGCCTAAGGACTGCTCACTCTCATGCGACATGTAACCAAGTGAATAAACCTGCACTGCCAGGGCTACTCCGGAAACGACTAGTAACATTATCGCAGAAATCGAATCCAGCCAGAATCCTACATTTGCTAAACTCCCATTCGAACCTGGCAGCCAGTGATACTTCAGGCTGATGGAAACCGGGTTGGCTTTGACTAAAATCAGGTTCCAGACCGACAAAATTGTGGAAATCCCAATTCCCAAAATCGAGACATAAGCAGCCGGCTTTCCTGACCGCCGCAATGGATAGATGAAGGCCAAAATCACCACTGCCAGAGCCGGGCCGAGAAAAGTCCATAGAGCCAGTTGCGCGTTCAGATTCATATCAGCCTTTTAGCAAATTGACTTCATCCGCCTGCACTGTCTTCTTCAGCCGAAAAATCAAAATTACTATGGCCAGACCCAAAGCGACTTCAGCGACAGTGATGGCGATGGTGAATAACACGAATATCATTCCAACTGCATTCCCCTGCTGAAAAGCAAAAGCAATAAAATTGATGTTTACCGCATTCAACAAAAGCTCTATGCCCAACAGAATCCCAATCGCATTCCGGCGGGACATGACCGTAAAGGTTCCGATTCCAAAAAGAATTGCGGAAATTACCAGATAATTACTCACTCTCATCCTCATTGGCCAGGACCAATGCCCCAATCAGAGAAGCCAAAAGGAGAAGAGAGAGTGCTTCAAAGGGAATCACAAATTCAAACAAAAATCCCGAGGCAATTTCTTTGGTGGTGTCAAAGTCGAAGCCTGGAGTGAAAGTTAGAAACTGCTCCTGGCTGATGGCATAGACCAGAAACAATATCAGAGCCAGACTGATCGTGCCGGCAATGGCAATCCTGCGATTGGTCTGAGTCAATCTTTCTCCAATCAGCTTTTCTGTCAACATGATGGCAAAAACCACCAAAGTTATCACTCCACCGGTGTAGAGCAGAATCTGCACCGCGGCCACGAATTCCGCCTGGAGGGTGAGGAACAGGACTGCGGTGAGAATCAAAACCGCTGCCAGAGCTAAAACCGAATGAAAAAGATTCCTCAGGAAGGCCACACCCAGAGCGGAGAGCAGTAGAAGTACAGCAGTTATCCAGAAAATTATCTGGGTCCCCTCAGCCATTAGCTGTTTCTCCCGCCTTGGGCGGAGCTTTCGGCGGAGCCTGCATCTCTCTGATTTTACTCCCGATAATTTCTGAAGATTGATATTTCTGATTGGCCAATAAGTCTTCTTTTTTCAGAACTAATTTGTCCCGGTCAATATCAGCATTCTCCCATAATTTTATCATCGTGATGGCATCCTGGGGGCAGGCTTGCACGCACAGCTCACAGAAAATACAGCCGCCTAAATCCAGAGTAAATTCTTTGGCAAAACCCCTATTATTCCTTTGTTCCTTGACCATGGAGATGACCAAAGACGGACAGATATTCTGGCAGATCAAGCAGGCGGTACATTTTTCTTCCCCGGTCTCTTTGTTCACCAGCAGGGCGAAAGTGGCCCTCTGCCGGTCAGGTAATTCTCTTTTCACGTAGGGATAGGAAACTGTAGTTGGTTTTCGTATGAAATTCTTAAACACCACCCCCATCGACTGCCCCATGGACCGGGTCGCTTCCCAGGCTTCTTTAATCCAGGGCATTTTATTTCACCATACCTTCCAGATACCGGCTAAGAGCAAGACCACCAGGCTTATTGGAAACAAAACCTTCCAGGAGAAGGCTAAAATCTGGTCTAATCTGACTCGGACTAAACTCCATCTTATCCAGAGTATGAAAAGAAACATGAAAAGCACTTTCAGGGCTAACCAGACTCCCGGCGGCAGAAGCGGCCCTCCCCACCCGCCTAAGAATAGAATCGCGGCGATGAAGGAGATGCCCAGCATATGGGCATATTCAGTCAAAAAGAAAAAAGCGAATTTCATCCCGGAGTATTCAACCATAAATCCTGCCACTAATTCTGATTCCGCCTCGGTGATGTCAAAGGGCATCCGGTTGGACTCTGCCAGAGCCGAGATTAGAAAAACCAGGAAGGCTAACTGTCCTAATACCGGATAAAAGACAAACCAGACTTTTTCCTGAAAGGTCACAATATCGCTCAGTTTCATGGAGCCCGCTAAAATGACCGGCACCAGGCAGGATAAGACCAAAGGCACTTCATAAGAGATCATCTGGTTGACCGCCCTCATGCCGGACAGAACTGAATATTTATTTTTTGACCCCCAGGCTGCCATGAAAATTCCCAAAAGTGACAGAGATGAAACCGCCAAAATGAAGAGTACACCGATATTTAGATCTGCCAATATCAGATTATCCCCGTAAGGGATGACCACAAAGACCAAAAGCGCCGGCAGCAACACTACGATTGGAGCTAAATTAAACGTTTTTTCATCCGCCACTTGCGGAACCACATCTTCTTTCATCAATAGTTTGACTGTATCGGCGATCGGCTGCAGATAACCAATCGGCCACCCCGCTCTCTGCGGCCCGATTCTAGACTGCAGACGGCCGGCAAATTTTCTCTCCAGCAGGGTCAGGTACATGACTGCTACTAAAATCCCGGCTAAGACTATCGCGCTGAAAATTAAACTGCTGATCATCGGTCCACTTCTCCGAAGACTGGGTCAAGAGAGCCTAAAATGGCCATAATGTCTGCTAACTTGTGGCCGACTACCAGATGAGGCAGCAAAGCTAAGTTCGAAAACGACGGTGCTCTCCACTTGAGTCGAAAGGGTTTGGCCGAGCCATCTGAGACCAGAAAAACTCCCAATTCTCCTCTTGGGGATTCTATCCTGGCATAGACTTCACCTTCCACAGGCTTCACCGCCTGGGCAACTCTCACTGCCGGACGGGACGAGATTGCACCCTCCGGCAATCCTTCTAAAGCTTGCCAGACAAGTTTCAGACTCTCTTTCATCTCTATGATTCTGACTTTGGCTCTGTCAAAGCAATCCCCTTTTTCTCCGGTCGGAATTTCAAACTGAAAATCTTCATAACGACAGTAGGGTTCATTCTTGCGCAGGTCATATCTGAAACCGGAGCCTCTTAAAACCGGCCCTTCTGCTCCGACGGACTTTCCTAATTCCAGTGGAAGAACCCCGATATTCCTGGTTCGGACCTGAAAGACGTAATTCTCTTCTAAAATCTGCTGATATTCAGAGATGGCCTGGTCTAATTTTCTGATCATTCCCCTCACCCGCAGAGCAAAACCGTCCGGAGGCTGGTAGCGGACCCCTCCGATTTGATTGAAATTGTACATCATTCTAGCCCCGGTCAACTCTTCAAACAGATCCAGGATTATTTCCCTTTCTCTGAAGCAGTACAAGAAAAGCGTGCTTCCTCCCCCCAATGCACCCCCTAAATCTAATCCATAGGTCCCTAACCAGACCAGATGAGAGGCGACCCTCTGCAGCTCCGAAGTGAGTACTCTTAGATAGGCCGCCCGTTTGGGAACTTCTATTTTCATCAGTTTTTCAACTGCCAGACAGTAAGCCAGCTCATTAGTGACCGGAGAGATGTAGTCCATCCGATCCGCCAAAGGGACAATCTGGATATAAGTCAGGTTTTCAGCTAATTTCTCAAAGCCCCGGTGCAGATAGCCGATGACCGGTTCAGCGTAAACCACCTCTTCTCCCTTAAGCTTGAGCACTATTCTCAGCACCCCGTGAGTGGAGGGGTGCTGGGGCCCCATGTTGATTAAAAGAGTATTCCCCTCTTGCTCAACCTGAGTCTGCAGGGGATGGAATTCTTCAGCGGTAAGGCTCATAGTGCTGGTCAAGGGGAAATTCCTTTCTCAAGGGGAAGCCCTGATAATCTTCCGGCATCAGAATTCTTTTCAAATTGGGATGCCCCTCGAATTCTATCCCGAACATGTCGTAAACTTCTCTTTCCATCCAATCTGCTCCAACGTAAATACCCGCTATACTTGTCAGCTTTTCTGTAGGCAGTAGTTCACAGTAAATCTGAACTGCCACTTTCTCTTCTAAATTCTCGAATCGCGCCAACACTATCATTTTTTCTTTCTTGTCTACCGCGGTCAGAAAGGAGAAATAATCCAGTCCTAAGTCTTTTAGAAACTGTGCCATTGATTTCCAATCTTTAGCCGGGACCGTTACCTGAACATCTTGGTTGACAATACAGTCACAGCCGAACTTCTCTTTAATTTTTCCCGCTAATTCACTTTTTGTCATTTTTGCTTGCATGTTCATTGATGAGCTTCTGTAATTTCAATATTCCGTCAGTCAGCGCTTCCGGAGTAGGGGGACAGCCCGGCACGAATATATCTACCGGAACTACTCTTTCTACCCCCGGGACCGTGGCATAGGTATTCCTGAAAATCCCGCCGGATATGGCGCAGGAACCCATGGCTAAAACCCATTTCGGCTCCGGCATCTGGTCATACAGCCTCTTCAGGCGCGGCGCCATTTTGATAGTCACGGTGCCGGAGACAATCATCAGGTCAGACTGGCGGGGAGAGCCGCGCGAAATCATGCCGAAGCGGTCCAAATCGAACCGGGAGGCAAAAGTAGCCATCATCTCAATGGCACAGCAGGCTAAACCAAAAGTTAGAGGCCACATGGAAGAAGTGCGCGCCCAGGAGAAGAGTTTCTCAGTAGAAGTAAGTATCATTTCTCCTCCTGGAAATTTCTCCCAGCGATCCGCTATCTTTTCAAACAGTTCCGGTCGGTGTAGGTTGTTCATTGCCACTCCAGATTCTTTTTGTTGTAGGCGTAAATCCAGCCTAAGAATAGAATTGCTATAAATAGCGCAATTGAAATCAACCCCACTACTCCCATTTGCTTGGAATAGACCGCCCAGGGGAAGAGAAAGATTACCTCCACGTCGAAGATTACAAAGATTAGTGCCACCAGGTAATAACCGACATGAAACCGGCCCGGCTCTTTCTGCAGAACTTCCTCCCCACATTCATATGTCTCCAATTTAACCGGATTGCTCTTGCGCGGCCTTATCAGTTTGGCCAACAGCAAAGTGACCAATGCAAACAAAGTGATAATGATTAGATATATCAAAACCGAATTATAAACCGGCATAGCTTCTCCCGTCAGGCAGTGTGTTTAATTTCAATAATTATCTTTGACAATTCTCCTTCTGGCGAGCTCAAACTTCACTTTTCGTTCAGCAGCATTTCAAATTTGCCGGCGTGCTTTTCACAACCTAAATTAGCTGTCTCAAAAACAGACTCGACATAATGCATAAAAGTCACGTACGCTTCCACATATTCTCTTCCAGCCTCCACGCTGGCCTTGGAGTTCTCCTTCTTTTCCTGTACGTTGCGGTACAGCTCGGCCACTCCTTGTTTGACTTTCTCTTGAATCATCTTCATTAAGGCTTCTTCTGAGCCTGCCTCCAAGGCTTTATCCGCTGCTGGAATCACTTCGCAGACATGAGTACCAGCCGGCTTGATTCGTCGTAAGTTTCCCCTTCTCCGGTCCGGTGCAGCCTGACTACCGTCTCGAAGAAATACTGGTCTGCTAACTCCTTAACTTCCTTCCCCTTTTTTCTGGCTGCCATCGACTTTTCGAAAACCGCCTTGACTTCGGCTTCACTATCCGGCTTGACCCAGATTAAAACCAGATTGACGTCGTTTTTGTTCAAAGCCTCTTTGGCCGCTTTTACTACCGGCCCATCCATGGTATCACAGTGTGCCAAAAGACTGACTGGATTAGCTAGGAGCAAAAACGCTCCGAGCAAGACACTTAGTAAAACTTTCATTTTACATCTCCTCCTATATGTTCCACGCATTTCTCCCTAACCGGTCAGGCTGAATTTCTTGATGTTGTCATTGGCGATTTCTTGAATCTTGGCTATCTGTTCCTTGCCAACCTCATCCTTGAACAGATGTCTGAATCTGATTTGATCCTTTAAGTAAGCTTCTACCGGCTGAGGCTTGGCAATCTTTCTGACTGAGATTAATTGACCATTTTCATATTCAAACAGAGGGTAGAGCCCGGTCTGCGCCGCCGCCTTGGCCGCTTTAATAGTCAGAGCAGTCTTGAATCCCCACCCCAAAGGGCAAGGGGAATGAATTTGCAGATATTTTGGCCCAGTAATCGACAGCGCCTTTTTAACTTTCTTCTCTAAATCTTGCGGATAAGCCACTGAAGCCGTGGCCACGTAAGGGAGCCGGTGCGCCAGGGCAATGGCCGGCACATCCTTTTTCAAAGTGGGATTCCCTAAAGAGACTTTTCCGGAAGGACTGGTGCTGGTGGAGGCGTCGAAGGGGGTAAGAGAAGAGCGCTGGATGCCGGTGTTCATGTAGGCTTCGTTGTCGTAACAGACATAGAGAATGTCATGCCCTCTTTCCCACATCCCGGAAAGGCACATCATCCCGATGTCGGCTGTGGCTCCATCCCCGCCCTGAGCGATGACTTTTACTCTTCCTAATTTTCCCTGCGCCCTTAGGCTCGCTTCCACTCCGGAAGCTACTGCGGCCGAATTTTCAAACAGGGAGTGAATCCAGGGGACTCTCCAGGCTGACTGGGGATAATTGGTGGTGGTAACTTCTAAACAGCCGGTGGCATTGGTGACAATCACATCCGGCCCGGCTGCATTTAAGACCAAACGAGCCGCCAACACTAATCCACAGCCGGCACAGGCATTATGTCCCGGCGCTAATAGATTTTCTTTTTGCTCAGCTAACTGGGACATATAAATGCTCTTTGAGCTGTTCTGTTTTTAAGTCCACAAAATTCAGGTCCGGCAAATCAGATGAGAAATTCTCTATGGCTTTCCGCAGGCTTTCTTTGGGGACATCTCTTCCTCCTAAGCCCACCACAAAGGCTTTCAAATTGGGCCTGGATTTGGAGTAGAAAAGGGCCGAGCGGATCTCGTGATACACGATTCCTCCTAAGCCCAAGGAAAAAGCCTTTTCAAAAACCAGAATGTTTGCGACACTTTTCAACGCTTCCCTGATTTCTTCCTCCGGGAAAGGCCGGAAGCAGCGAATCTTCAAAACTCCGATTTTCTTCCCCTTTTCCCTCAGCTCATCCACCACATCCTTGAGGGTGCCGACCACTGAGCCTAAGGCTACTACCACCGTATCGGCTCCTTCCAAGCGGTAACTTTCGATTACATCCCCCTGAAATCTGCCGAATTTCTGCTTGAATTCTGAGGCTACTTCCTTGACGACCTTTAGAGAGACCTCTAAAGATTTTTGCATGGCAAAACGGGTCTCGGTGTACCAGTTAGGGTCAGCAACCACACCGAAGGTTCCTGGCTGGGAAGGATCTAATTTTCTCTCCGGCTTATAAGGGGGCACAAATTTTTCCGCTTCTTCTTCTGAAATCATCTCCACCGGCTCATAGGCATGAGTCAGAATGAAGCCATCCATGTTGACAATCACCGGCAGACTTACTCTTTGGTCCTCTCCGATTCTGTAAGCCTGCAGGTGCATGTCATACACTTCCTGGTTGTCTTCGGCAAAGAGCTGAATAATCCCGGAATCTCGCACCGTCATCACATCCTGCTGGTCATTCCAGATGTTTATAGGAGCAGAGACTGAGCGGTTTGTGCAGGTTATGACCACAGGTAAGCGCATGCCCGCTAAATTGAACAAAACCTCGGCCATCAAAAGCAACCCCTGTGAAGTCGTGGCTGAATAAGCGCGCGAACCGGTAGCCGAGGCTCCTAAAACAACCGAGGCGGCTGAAAATTCTGATTCCACGTTGATGAATTCACATTTCAATTCTCCGTCAGCCACCATCTGGGAGAGTTTTTCCACGATGTGGGTCTGGGGGGTAATCGGATAAGCGGAGATGACTTCTGGCTTGCAGAGCTTGACCGCTTCGGCGACCGCGTGCGAGCCTTCTATGAATTTCTTCATTTTATTTTACCTCGCGCACCATCTGGATATCTTTGACCGGGCACTCTTCCGCGCAGACACCGCACCCTTTGCAGTAGTCTAAATTCACCTGGTAAATTTTGTTGACCGAGAAGACCACTCCGTCCGGGCAGAGGATGATGCAGAGCTTGCAGTCGGTACACTTCTGGTTTAAGAAGACCGGTTTTTCCGTCCGCCAGGTGCCGGTCAGATTGGCTAAGGATGAACCTGGCTCCGCTATGTAACTTTTATTTCTGGGCATACTCTTTTTGCAGCAGCTGATAAGCTTCCCAGGCGGAAGCTACATTCTTTTCTCCGATTGCCCCGGCAAAGCGTTCCAAAATTGATTTTTTAACTGAATCCCAGGAGATTAGACCAGTCGCCCCGGCCAGAGCGCCAACCAAAGTTGTGTTCTGAATCGGCCTGCCAATTCTTTCCATGGCGATTTTAGAAGCTGGCACAGTCAGAATCGTGCCGGTGAAATCCAGCCCTACTTCAGTGGAGTCCTTTTCGGTATCAATCAGTACCAGCCCATCTTCTTTCAGGCCTCGGGTAAGATTGATTGTGCCGATTAAAGTCGGATCCTGGATGATGACGATATCCGGATTTTGAATCTGACTTCTGTCTCTGATAGGAAGAGTGGAGATTCTCACGAAAGATTGCACCGGCGCCCCCATCCGCTCGGTTCCGAAGGCCGGAAAAGCGGTGGCGAATTTGCCGTCTTCAAAAGCAGCGAAGGCGATTAACTCTGCCGCGGTGACTACTCCCTGGCCTCCCCGGCCATGAATGCGTATTTCTTTGGTGTGGAGCAAAGAGCCGTTGCCGGAAAATCTCGGTTGAAAAACTTCTTTCGGGCCAGCCCCTTGCAGTTTTTGAATCGCTTCTAAGAGCTTCTCCCGGCAAATCGGCTTCTTTATCGCTACGCTATTCTTGAATCCCTTCCAGAATAAACTGGCTGAATTTTCCTCCACATAGTCTGCCAGAAGCACTATCGGCGGCCATTTACTCCAATCGGTCTCACAGCGGCTCTTTTCCCCTAACTGCTCTAACTGACCTAAATCGGCGATGGCCAGGTTAAACTTTTCTCGGGCTAAACGGGCGCAGGCTTGTTTGATATCCGGGATGAAGTAGACCCGATATCCCTCCTTGGCCAGAATCTTGTGAATCGCCTCAGCCAGGCTGAGATCCTGGTTGATGACTAAGACTGTGGAAACTGTTTGGGGCATATTTAAACTCCGAAACTGTAATGCGCAAAGGCTATGCCGAAACCAAGGAGCCTTTAATGTGCTGAAATTAAGGGGGTTACAGAGGAAGGTTAATAAAAGCTGAATTCGGTTGACAGAAATTTTGTCAAAAGCAAAAAGGGGGGAAATATGTAGCTGACAATCTGTCAGATAATTATCTACCCTTGTTTGTGCTTCTTCCCAACTTTACGGTAAATCGTCCGTGAAGTAATCCCCAATATTTTTGCCGCCAGAGTCTTGTCGCCTTTGGTGGTCTTTAACGTTTCCTCTATGACTCTATTCTTGACTTCTTCCAACGGCATGCCAATCGGTACCCGGATAAACTCACTTACCTGCTGACCCTGGTTGACCTGCTCTGGCAAATCCGAAGGTGTGATAAGCTTCTTGCGGCTCAAAACTACTCCTCTTTCAATTGTATTCTCCAATTCTCGCACGTTCCCCGGCCAGGAGTAATGCGCTAAGACCTCCAAAGCCTCTTTGGAAAACCCCTCGAATTCCTTTTTGTTTTTGGTTGAATAAACTCTCAGAAAGTGCTGGGCCAATAGAGGAATATCCTCCGGCCTCTCTCTCAAAGGTGGCAGGGAGATGGAGATGACATTCAGGCGGTAGTACAAATCTTCCCGAAATTTTTTCTGCTCCACCGCCTCGACTAAGTTAGTGTTCGTGGCGGCCACCAGACGGACATCCGTGCTCATAGTCCGGGTGCTCCCCAGACGTTCAAAGGCTCCGTCCTGTAGAACCCGCAACAGCTTCACCTGGATTGCAGCCGGTATCTCTCCCACCTCATCTAAGAACAACGTGCCGCCATCGGCTAGTTCAAATCTCCCCTCTTTTCGAGCAACTGCCCCGGTGAAAGCGCCTCGCTCATAGCCGAATAGTTCTGCTTCCAGCAAAGTCTCCGGAATGGCGGCACAGCTCACCTTCACGAAAGCCCGCTCTTTTCTATCCGAAAGTTTATGAATCGCCTCAGCGATCACCCCTTTGCCGGTACCGCTTTCTCCTAAGATTAGAACTGTGGCGCTGGAAGGGGCAATTTGCTCTACCAAATTGAGCACTTTGCACATGGCCGGCGAGGAGCCGATGATGTTCGGGAGCTTTTCCCCGGCCTCCACCTGTTCTTTCAGGTAACGATTTTCTACTATCAGAGCCTGATGCTCAATCGCCTTTTTGACCGCTTTTTCAATTTCGATTCTTTTGAAGGGCTTGAGGATGAAATCCGAAGCTCCCTGCTTTAAAGCTTCCACCGCTTTTTCCACTGAGCCATAAGCGGTCATCATTATAACTGCTACATCTGGCAGTAAGAGTTTAACCGCCTTCAACAGTTCCACTCCATCCATCCCCGGCATGCGCAGGTCCGTGATGATGACGTGCACTAACTGTTGCCGGCAGAGGTTCAGCGCCTTTTCCCCGTCTTCTGCTTCTAAGATTTGATACCCTTCCTTGGACAGGACCTTGTTCAGCGACTCTCTCACGCCTGCGTCATCATCTACAATCAGAATGGCTTTGGCAGAAGCTTCAGTCATCGGCCGCTCCCCCTTTCAGAGGAAAATATAAAGTAAAAGTAGTCCCTCTCCCCTTCTCGCTTTCACAGGTCACCTTCCCCTGCATCTCCCGCATCACCTGCTGGACAAAGGAGAGCCCCAGGCCGGTGCCGGTGTCTTTGGTGGTGTAAAAGGGGTCAAAGATTCTGGGCAAGTCAGCCGGGGCGATGCCAGTGCCACTATCTTTGACCCGGATTAGCACAAAAAAATCATTGTGCTCCGCGGAAATGGAGATACTCCCTCCTTCCGGCATGGCTTCTTCGGCGTTGCGGATCAGGTTGATGAAAAGCTGCATCAACTGATTTTTTTCTCCTTCCAAAGCCGGCAGGTTATCCGGCAGGTTCAACTCTAATTTAATGCCCCGCCGGTGCAATTCCGCCCCTAAAAGTGGAATCAGACGGGGGAATAACTCTTTCAAGTGAATAGGTTCAGGAATCTGCTTAGGCAGACGGGCGAATTGCAGATATTCATCAGTAAGATTAGTCAGCCTTTCTAATTCAGAGGAAATTGAGGTAAATAGCTCCTTGGCCTCTTTGGTATCGACGTTCTGATAACTATCCACTTCATCTCGCAGTAATTCCATATTTAAAGAAAGGGCCGAAAGAGGGTTTTTGATTTCATGGGCCACTTTGGCCGACATGCTCCCCACTGCGGCCAAGCGCTCCCAGCGTACCAACTGTCGTTCTAATTTCTTGCGGTCAGTGACGTCCCGGGCAAAAGAGCGGGCTCTTTGAAATTCTCCGGTCGGATTGAACATGGCCGAAGAGCTGATTTCCACTTCGATTTCCTTTCCTTCCTTGGATAAGAAAACTGTCTCTAATTCACTATATCCTTCCTGCACCACCTGGCTGATATGTTCAATAGTGCGAAACTTATAAGCCGGTGGCACTAAATCCTCTAACTTCTTCTCACGCAGGCGGTCTGACTGGTAACCCAACTTTTCCAATCCAGTCCGATTCATGGTCATAATTTGCCGGTGCTGATTGACCGAAAAAATCATCTCCGGAGAATTTTCCACCAAGTCGCTGTAGCCGGTCTCGATTTCCCGCAACTGCTCGGTCCGCTGCACCACTAACTGGGCCAGTTTCTCATTGGTCTTTTTGATAACTTCCATGGCCCGGGAGTGATACGCCTCCACCGCCAGTTGCATGTCCATAATTAAAATTTTGGACAGAGCCAGCACCGCCTTTCTCTGCTTGGCGGGGTTCTTGGAGTAGATGGCCAGAAGCCTGGGCACTAAATATTGAAAGTAGAGGCTGTAGGCTCCTAAATACCAGACCGGGGATAGATTTATCTTCTCATGAGCATTGCCAATCTTAAGCCGGGTCTCGGCATACATCCGGCCATAATCACCGTCAAAGAGTGACAAAAAATAATCAGTCTGGCTCCTTTTCAGCCGGGCGATAGTCTCCAAGTCGGCCAATAGAGAGCGGGTCTGGGGGAAAGCGAGCAAATGCCGGTAAAAGAGCTCTACAAATTTCTGGGCTTCCGGGGCTAGATGTCTCTTAAGCTCCTTGAGTATTTTGGAGTCTTCTGAGGTAAAAGAGATGAATTTTTTCTGAGTCGGAGTGGAAAAAGAGAGTCGCTGACTGTCGCTTTCACTCTCTTTTCTCTTGGTTCGTCCAGGCATTCAAATTCCCTTCTGGCTAAAAATACTGACTATTATGATCAAAGTCAACTTGGGCTAAAAGGTCCTTCCTCAGCCTACGAATCTGCTTTGAGTTGCACACTTTCTTACGTATATTATCTATGAAAGGTAGCTCTTTTAAATTGCCCAGCTTTGAAATAGTCTTTCGGGGGCGACCGGTTTCGACGGGATGTCTTCGACAGAGCTGGCAGGCCGAGGTCTTGGCACCTCGTTAAACCGTCAAGAACAACTAATAAGTGCAAACACCAACTTTGCACTGGCTGCTTAAAATAAGCTAGCCCGTCTGACTCAGGTTTGCCGGTCGGCCTGAACTCAGGCGTCGAGCCAGACCGGATAGTCTTCCGGCGGCGTCTCTGCGCGGGGAGATGAAATTAAACCGGGACTGGCCTGAAGCCGACCTGCCGTTCGGTAAGGCTTCAGGCGAGACAGAAAAGATCGGATAAGCCTGTAGAGGGTTCTGAGCCAAGCTTTCCGGACGTGGGTTCGATTCCCACCGCCTCCATTTTTTATTTCCACCCTGAGAACCAATCCGGAATGTATCCTAAAAGTTCTCTTCGGGTTGGGGAGTGTCAATTTTCTCGTAGAAATTCAAACCGCTCTTCACATCGCTAAATAATTCTAGCGCTTTTTTTTAAAAATACTTGCTCGCCCAAAGCAGATTGGTCAATGCAGAGGCCGGTTACACCGCTGTCAGAAAACATTGCTCCCTGCCAGAAAAGTGATTGCCAACTCTAATCTGATTTCTTATACTGGCCAAGCCCTATGAGATTGCGCCATCTTAAAAGCAGGTTGTATGTCCGATTCTGACTTCAAGCCCTTTATCTCCCCTTTGGAAGCGCCTCGGGAATTTACTTTCCGGGCCGTACTTTTGGGAGCGATTCTAGGGATTGTTTTCGCCTCTTCCTCGGTCTACTTAGCTCTGAAAGTGGGGATGACCGTCAGCGCCTCCATTCCTATTGCAGTACTGTCGATTACTCTGTTTAGACTCTTAGGTCGGGCTACTATATTAGAGAACAACATTGTGCAGACTACCGGCTCGGCCGGAGAGTCGATTGCTTTCGGGGTGGCCACGACCATGCCGGTCTTCCTTCTCTTAGGACAGGATATGGAGCTGTTAAGCATAATCTGGATGGCGCTCTTGGGCGGCATCTTAGGAGTGCTGATGATGATTCCCTTGCGCAAAGGTTTAATTGTCAAAGAGCATGGCAAGCTTACCTATCCGGAAGGAACCGCCTGCGCCGATGTGTTGATAGTAGGTGAGCAGGGGGGGACCAATGCCAAAACCGTATTTATGGGTTTCGGAGTAGGCGCTTTTTATAAACTTCTCAATGTTGGGTTCAAGCTCTGGGCCGAAATTCCTACCCGGATGCTTACCTTTTTCAAAGGGGCCTCTGTTTCAGCGGAGGTTACACCGGAGCTTTTAGGGGTTGGATATATCATTGGACCAAAAGTTTCTGCGAATATGTTCGCCGGTGGAATGCTCTCTTATTTGATTCTGATTCCGGCTATAACGATTTTCGGCGAAAGTCTCAATTCGGCCATGTTCCCGGCTTCGACCCTGATTAAGGACATGACCCCCAATCTGATTCGCAATGCCTATGTGCTTTACATTGGCGCCGGCGCGGTTGCTACGGGTGGCATTATCAGCCTGATTAAGTCCTTTCCTACTATAGTCTCCGCTTTCAGAAGAGGCTTCCGTACATTTCTTGACTCCCGGGCTGGAAAAATCGACCGGGAAGCCATCGTCAGGACTGACCGAGACTTACCTCTGTCAGTGGTAGTCTTTGGCTCTCTGGGAATAGTTTTGGCTATCTGGATCTCACCAGTTTTACACATTAATGTCGTCTCCGCGGTGTTGATTGTCCTGTTCGGCTTTTTCTTTGTGACCGTCTCCAGCCGCATCACCGGTGAAATCGGCTCTTCTTCTAATCCCATTTCAGGAATGACGGTGGCGACTCTTTTGATAACCTGCCTATTATTTGTGGCGGCCGGCTGGACCGGAGTCTCTTTCAGGGCCATGGCGCTTTGTACCGCGGCCATCGTCTGCATTGCTGCTTCTAACGGAGGGACTATCAGTCAGGACTTGAAAACCGGATTTTTGGTGGGCGCTACTCCCCGGCTGCAGCAAATTAGCATCATGATTGGGGTAATCTCCAGCGCTTTGGTGATTGGTCTGATTGTGATTGCTCTTAATGACGCTTACACCACTGTAGTGCCGGCTAAGTTTCCGGATTACACCGCCAGCGTACCAGCCGGCGTAGAAACCCAGGTCGGTCCGGATGGAGAGAGTTACCGGGTCTATCATGTGACCGAACAGACTGGCAACGTCTTGGTAGGCAAGTATCTGGTGGATGACTCCAACCATATAAAATATCTGATTGACCCCGGTATTGCTGGAGTAGTGTCTGAAGTGAATGGTAAACCGGTAACTAAACTTGATTCTCCTAAAGCCAGGCTTTTCAGCCTGATTATTGACGGCATTTTAACTCAGAAACTGCCCTGGGGACTGGTATTGATTGGCGTTTTTTTGGCACTGGTGATGGAATTGGTTGGGGTTTCTTCTTTGCCTTTTGCAGTGGGGCTCTATTTGCCGCTGTCCAGTTCAGCGCCGATTATGGCCGGCGGAGCCATTCGTGCCCTGGTGAATAGAAGGAACAAATCCACTGCCACCGAAGCGGAATTCTCCCCGGGAGTGCTCCTGTCGTCCGGGTTTATTGCCGGCGCAGCCATAATGGGAGTCTTGTTAGCAGGCCTGACCGGCTTTGGTGTGGATAGAGCGATAAATTTCTCCAGTTATTTGGGCCATCTGGCCGAAACGGACTGGTTTGCTCTGATACCCTTTGGGCTGATTATGTATCTCCTCTATCGAGTGGGACGATCTAAAAACAATAATAAAGCCCGCTAAATTCTGTTTTGCTCCTTGGTATTAAACATTGCCTCTGTTTTAGAGCGGATGATAGAAGAAGTTGTGATATCCCCATGAGACAACACCGAGACTATGTGCTGGGGACGCATGCTGAGGAGATTTCGCGCTTGGCTCTGCAGCACCGGGTCTGGAGGCCGAGAGCCTTGGACGCCTGGCGCCGTGCCGGATTTACGGTGGGACAGACTCTGCTCGACCTCGGTTGCGGCCCTGGTTATGCTTCAATCGATCCGGCGGAGATTGTCGGACCTACTGGGCGAGTGGTGGCCATCGACCGGTCTAGGCGCTTTCTGGGTGCGCTGGAAGCTGCCAGCCTCCAGCGCGGACTCGACCAGATCACGACTCTTGAACTCGATCTGGATGAATCCAACCTGTCTGTCATAAGAGCTGATGGTGCCTGGGCCCGCTGGGTCTTTGCGTTCGTTAAGCGCCCCCATGGTCTTCTCTCCCGAGTTGACGACGCCTTGAAAAAGAACGGCATCCTAGTAATTCAAGAGTATTTTGACTATTCCACCTGGCGATTTAGCCCCAGGTCCCCGGCTATCGAGGAATTTCTAAGGGTAGTAATGGAGAGCTGGCGAGCCGAGGGAGGTGAACCGGACATTGGCCTGGATTTGCCTATCTGGCTTAAGGAACTGGGATTTGAGATTAAGACTCTTAACCCAATCATCGACATCGTTCCGGCCTCCAACTTTATCTGGCAGTGGCCGAAGACATTTATTCAGGTAGGACTGAACCGTCTGGTCGAACTGGGGCGTCTGACATCAGATCGGGCCCGTGCCATAGCCGAAGAGTTCGCGGCCCGCGAGGCTGCCCCACACACGCTTATGATTACTCCCGGAGTGCTGGAGATTATCGCCGTCCGCCGATGAGAGTAAGGAAAAGGTGGGGGGATGCTTGCTTTTAATCTATCTGAAATTACTTGCCAATTCCGGCCCTAAAATCTCTTCCGATAGACGTGGCAATACGGCTGCTTGCCGTTCTTTTCGTAGTAGTCCTGATGATAATCCTCCGCCTTCCAGAAGGTAGTGGCAGGTATTAGCTGAGTAGCCACTTTATATCCCTTATCTTTCAGAATCTTTATCAGCTTCTCTGCGGTTTTCTTCTGCTCTTCATTGGCATAAAAAACTACCGACTGATATTGTTCACCTATATCCGGCCCCTGGCCGCCGGTCTGAGTCGGGTCATGAATTTCAAAGAATAGTTTGGCCAATTTTTCATAGCTGGTTTTGGAAGGATCGAAGACCACTTCTACTGCCTCGTAATGGCCGGTATTTCCGCTGCAGACTTCTTCATAAGTGGGGTTCTTTTTGTGGCCGCCCGTGTAACCTACCCGGGTGGAGATGACCCCGGCAGCTTTCTGAAAGTGATACTCTGTCCCCCAGAAGCACCCTCCGGCAAAGTACGCGGTGTCAGTCTTCTTTTCGGTCTTGGCTGCGGTGGAAGAAGTCCGGGCCTCGGCCGGAATGAAATTCAAAGATATGGAATTGACGCAGTGCCTGACATTTTTATCGGTCAACCCCTCCCCGGTGAAAACATGCCCCAAGTGAGCTCCGCAATTGGTGCAGATGATTTCCGTCCGCATCCCATCCGGGTCCGGGACTCTTTTGACCGCTCCAGGAATTTCATCATCGAAGCTGGGCCAGCCGCAGTGGGAATCAAATTTGTCTTTTGACCGATACAGGGGAGCATTACATCTTTTGCAGACATAAGTCCCGGCCTCTTTGAAATTGTCATATTTTCCGGTAAAAGGAGCCTCGGTTCCCTTGTGGATTATGACTTTCTCCTCTTCCGGGGTGAGCTTGTTATAGTGCATTTCCTATTCCTGCGCTTTGAGCAAGTTATTGAACCCCCAAAATAATAAAACCAAAAATACCAACCAATAGAATTTCAAATTGACCTCCTTTCGGTAAGATTCTGTTTACTAAGTTCTCTTGGGTTGAAGCGTACCATCAGTCAGGCAGCAGAATGTATATCTTGGACTTCTCCAGTACCTTAAATTTTATACGGATGCCCGGTCCCTCTTAATAACCTTGTTTCTCAAGCCAAATATGTCCTGGGGATTCTAATCGATGGGTGTAAATGGCGATGATTTGCAGCCAGGTGCACCCAAGGCAGGATTCCTGCTGTCACCGCTACACGGGAAGATGCCCGCAGCCTGAATTATCCCTATTTCTGTAACTAAATCATTTGAAGTAGCGCAAAACCTGGTTATGCAGCTTTCCATTAGTGGCCACAAAAGTCGAGATATCAGAATGGAGCCTATTCCCCTCCAGGTCGGTCGTCCGGCCGCCCGCTTCTTCGACTATTAAGGCAAACGGGGCTACGTCGACCAATTTGATGGAAGCCTCCACCACCAAATCTATTTTCCCGGCAACCAGCAGATGATAGGCCCAAAGATCGCCGAACGCTCTCTGTCTTTTGGTATGGCAGATCAACGACAGTATATTTTTCCCCAGCCCTTTCTGGTAAAAGGCCGCTAGTGAGCCAAAGCTTAGCATACTCTGACTCAGTTTTCTTGAGCCAGACACCCTTACTTTCTCTCCATTCAAAAAAGCCCCATGTCCCTTTACCCCCCAGAGAGTTTCTTTCAACAAAGGCAGGTTTGAGACGCCAACTATGACCTCCTGTCTACGCATCAATGCAATCAAGGTGCCCCAGATGGGAATTTTGGAGATGAAATTCTTAGTGCCATCGATGGGGTCAATTATCCACACATACTCTGCGTCTGTTCCGGTTTTGCCACTTTCCTCACCGAGGCAGCCGTGATCTGGAAAATTCTTTTTAATAGTTTCAATTATAGCTCTCTCGGCTTTCTGGTCTGCCACAGTAACCGGAGTGTGATCTGGCTTGAGCCTGACTTTTTGCTTCTTAGCATAATAGCTGAGAGCGATTCGCTCGGCCAGTCTTGCCGCGTCTAATGCCACCTTGAGAAACTCCGAACAGTCTCTTCCCATATTCTCCTCATCCAGGATTTAAATATGCCATACTTAATAGAGCAGCCGAATGCAAAATTAAGAAATGTGAGTTCAGATTACAATCTAATTATTGTCATTCATGAATTCGGTGAGCTTAAATCTCCGCCTGGCATCTGACTTGAGCCAGAATGAGACATGGCCGGTCCGGGATGACCAATTAACCAACCTACAGAGATCAAGCAACCGTAAGGGGATTGCAACTGAGCCTTCCCGGTTCTGCTCAATCAAGGCTATAGAATTGGGACTCGCTTAGGTCTATTAAGCAGGCTTAAAAGAAGTTCTGTGTTCGACCCGGCTTACGCATTCTATCCTGTTGTCAGATCTTAAGGACAACCTAGATGTAATGCTGGGCCGGAGCGGAAGATGTAATTGACGTAATAGATCACATCACTCAGTGTAACCTGGCAATCTCCATTCACGTCGGCCGCAGCCACCGGCGTAGGGAATGGATAGCCTCTAAAAATGATGTTTACCAGGTAAACCACATCACTTAAGCCGATGACGCCGTCCGCCTTTATATCTCCTGCCGGATGAGGATAGGCTTTGAGAGTATCTGCACTCAAGATCCAGTAATTGGGGTCAAAGACCAGATTGGTGGGGATGTTATTCAGAGCCAGAGTGAATTGTTGGTTGCGCAGGGTATCCTGAAGTGTGATTACGCTATCCGGTGCTGCCAGAGAGGACAATTTGAACTGAATCGGCATTCTGAAAGCGAAAGTGGTGTCGGCTTGTTTCTGATTGATGCTGATATTTAAGTAATAATTACCCCCCACTTTGGTCCAGACCCAGCTCCAGTTGTGCTTGGGATAATTAGCCTTGTAGACCCACTCATTGAAGAACCAGTCCAGGCCCATTCCTGAATAGTTTTCCATTTGGGTCTTGAACTGCTCGGTGTTGGCGGTGCTGTAAATGTAATTCTGGCCATAGGTGGCCATGCCATGAAAGAAGTTGCTGTCACCCACGATATAGCGCAGCATATGCAGTACCCAGGCTCCTTTCTTATAAACTGCAGTGCCGAAAAGATACTGGGGCGGTGGATTGTAAATGGGTTGCGAAACCGAACCATTTGCAGCTGCATAAATGTTAGATTCAAATCCGGCCAGGTGGTTAATCTTGGCGGCAATGCCATATTCGTATTCCTCCCAGAGAACTTCCGCATAGCTGGCAAACCCCTCGTTCAGCCAGATGTTAGCAAAATCGTTGCAGGTCACCATATCTCCCCACCAGTGATGAGAGAGCTCATGAGCCACCACCCACTCATAGGCGGCATTGCCTGGCATGGGGAATCCCCAGGTGGTGCAGGTCTGATGCTCCATGGCACCTCCGATGGGGGCCTGGGCCATGGAATACTTCTCGGTCAGAAAAGCGTAGGGGATCCAGATGTTGGAGAAGAATTCTATCATCTTAGGGGTCTTCCTGAAATCAGTGACCGCCTCAGTAGAATCCTGGTGATAGACCCAATAGTGCACCGGCAGAGTGTCTCCGGACACGACTGCGAAAGTATCGATTTCAGCAAAGTCGCACACCGTCAGGGACATAAGATAAGTGGCAATCGGATAATTTTCTTCCCAGTCAAAGGTAACCGTGGTATCCGGATTGTGCGTCACGCTGAGGAGATTCCCGTTGGCAACCGCATAATTCCCTTCCGGAGCGGTACAGATTATTTCGCTTAGGGCTTTGTCATTGGGGAGGTCATAGCAGGGGAACCAGTACCGGGAATCATACGGCTCGGTGAAGGAGTAATAGATCGGCGTGCCAAAGCTGTTGAAGTCAAAGTAAAAACCGGCCAGAGGGTCGCCATGATAGAATATGTCCACCACAAAAGTGTCCCCGGGATTATAGCTGCCACCCAAGTTCACCTGCAGTTTATTCGGAGGCCGGGTAAAACTGGTGGAAAGAGCATTCACTTTGCAAGAATCTACGGTCATGCCTATAAAATCTAAAACCAAAGAACTTAAACCGGGTATTTGACTTTTGGCCTCGATGGTAGTGTGCCCCCGAAATTTATTGCTGGCCGCCGAAGGGACCAATTTGACATCCAGAGTGTATTTTAGCACATCGTAGTCATGGACACTGTCTGCCGGAGTAACCAACACGTGTCCTAAGTTGGCGCTTTTGTTTTCCCCTAACAAATTATATTCCGGACCTGTTCCGGTAATCTCCGGTTGAGAGGGTTGATTTTTCTCGGCAGCAAAAAGCGGCAGGAATAGTAAGAGTATCACTGCTGGTAAATCAGCTAGAATCATCTTGAATCTTTGCATGAACATCTCCTTTTTTCTTACTACAATCCCCTGGCTATAAAATACATTGTTGCTGCTGGCAAATAATATAATACTCATTCTCAATAAGTAAATAAAGAAATGGCCGTACCTTTCTGACTTCTCCTCCCGGAGAGTTAATCCAATAGCCTCTTATCGCCGCCTCCTTCCAAGCTGAAAGGAGCCGGAATCGCCCGGCTCCTTTCTCTTATTCGCTAGGTTTTTCTATGGTTACCTTAACAGCATCATCTTGCGGGTCTCCATTGTGGCACCAGCCTGTAACCGGTAGAAATAAACACCTGAAGCTACCTGATTCCCTCGACTGTCAGTCCCATCCCAGACTATAGAATGGTAACCGGCCTCAGCTTGTGAGCCAAATTTCCTGACCAGTCTGCCGGCCAAATTATATATGCTCAGCTTAAAGCTGCCGGACTGGGGCAAGTTAAAGCTGATGGTGGTCGTAGCATTGAAGGGATTGGGTTTGTTCCCCTCTAATACAGACTGGTTGAATTCGGCAGTATTGCTGGCACTTTCTCCCTGGTCGTGTGGTACTATGAAAGTGGCGCAGGTGGTGGTAGAGTTACCAGCGTTATCGGTGGCCCGATAGCAGATGGTATAAGTTCGGCCATCTCCGGCTCCTTGCCTTTCGCAGCGCAGAGAGACATTCAAATCCAGGGTACCGATCTGCGCATCCTGAATGTCATTGACGGTACTTCCGTCCCCGCCCCCCTTGGCGTCGTCAGGCTCATTGCTGGTAACCGAGTAAAGCACCACGACCGGATTGGGGTCATGGTCATCGCTGACTACAATTGTGGCGGTTACCGGCACCATTTCATGATTTGGCGGCCAGCAGAAGGTCTGATCCAAAGAGACCGACAGAGTCGGCGCCTGGTCTCCTCCCTCGGTCACTGTAATCTGCACGATTTCGCTGTCAGCTAAGCTCCCGTCCGAGGCCTTGAATTTCACGTTATAAACCCCACCCTGTCCTGACTGGGGGATGAAAGTGAAACTGCCGGAGCCGTTGCTGCTGTCCACAAAGTTAGAATTGACCGGATAACCTGAAGCGGTCAGAATCAGAGCATCCAAATCCAAGTCGCTGGCGTGAACTTTGAAAGCCAATGTATCGCCAACCGCAACTGATTTCGGCCCAATGGGGTCTAAGACCGGTGGCCGGTTGACATTATTGACTGTAATCTGGACAACTTCACTGTCTGCCAAACTCCCATCACTGGCTACAAAAGTGACTGGATATACCCCGGCCTGCGTGAAGTCTGGGGTGAAGGTGAATCTGCCACTGCCATTGCCTGAATCCGCGAAATTAGAATTGGTCGGCGTGGTCAGAGCAGTCAGAGTTGGAATAGTTCCGTTCGCATCCGTGGCCGTAACCTTGAAGGATAATACTTGCCCTTCATCGACTGACTTAGGCCCAATTGGTGCCAGCACCGGAGGAAGGTTAGCTTCTTCTGTAACCGTGATGGTGACAACTTCAGAATCAACTAATACTGAATCTAAAAGACCATCTGCGGCATAGAAAGTGACATGATAAACGCTCGCCTGAGTGCTATCCGGCAGGAAGACAAATCCACCTGCTCCGTTGCCGGAATCTGCGAAAGCCGCATGGGCGGGCAGAGTCGAGGTATTCAGATAAGGTACGGTTCCATCCGGATCCGAGGCGAAGATTCTGAATTGGAGAGTATTTCCTTCCTGAACGGTCTTGGGCCCGATTGAGTCTAAGACCGGTGGCCGGTTGACATTGTTGACCGTAATCTGGACGATTTCCGTATCGGCTAAACTGCCGTCTGAGGCAATGAAGGTGACGTTATAGACTCCGTCCTGAGTGAAGTCCGGGCTGAAGGTAAATCCTCCTGAGCCGTTCCCTGAGTCAACGAAATTTGAATTAGGGGGATAATTCAAAGCAGTCAGCGCAGGTATAGTGCCGTTTGGATCAGTCGCGCTCACCTTGAAGGATAACGTTTGTCCTTCAGCTACTGACTTGGGGCCGATAGGTGCTAAGACCGGGGGTTGATTCGCCTCTTCGTTAACGGTGATAGTAACTTTCTCACTGTCAGCCAAGCTTCCGTCACTGGCTATGAAAGTGACAAAATAAGTTCCGGCCTGAGTATTGTCCGGATTGAAGACAAATCCACCCGCCCCGTTGCCCGAATCGACAAACACAGCATTAGCCGGAGGATTGGCCGCTGTAAGCGAAGGAGTAGTCCCATCCGGGTCAGAGGCGGATGCACGAAATGCCAGAGTATTCCCTTCTTGAACCGTTTTAGGTCCAATCGGGTTCAGCACCGGCGCTAAATTAACATTGTTGACCGTTATCTGGACCACTTCTGTATCGGCCAAATTTTCCAGATTGGTTCTGGCAATCATAGACAAGCCGGCATCGCTGGCAATGAAAGTAATGTCGTATACTCCAGATTGAGTGAAATCAGGAGAAAAGACAAATCCGCCTCTGCCGTTGCCGGAATCGACAAAATTGGCATTGGGAGGTAGATTCAAAGCCTCAAAAGCCGGAATGGTTCCGTCCGGATCCGTGGCCGTGATTTTGAAAGACAGAATCTGACCTTCATCGACTGACTTCGGGCCGATGGGAGCTAAGACCGGCGGGCGGTCGACGTTATTGACTGTGATCTGAACAATCTCCGTATCCGCTAAGCTTCCGTCGCTGGCTATGAAGGTCACGTCGTACACTCCTGCCTGGGTAAAGTCCGGAGAGAAAGTAAAACCTCCGGTCCCATTTCCGGAATCCACGAAGTTGGCATTGGCCGGCTTATTCACCGCAGTCAGAGTCGGGAAAGTACCATCCGGATCGGTGGCGCTCGCTTTGAAGGATAAAGTCTGTCCTTCGTCGACGGACTTAGGCCCGATAGGAGCCAGAACCGGACGCTGATTGGCACTTTCGGTGACCGTGATAGTAACTATTTCTGAATCCGCTATTGCGCCGTCGCTGGCAATAAATGTCACAAAATAGGTCCCCGCCTGAGTATTATCCGGATTAAAGACAAACCCACCTGCCCCATTGCCGGAATCGACAAAGACCGCATTAGCAGGTGGATTGGGAACTGTTAATGAAGGTGTAGTTCCATCTGGGTCCGAAGCATGCACCCGGAATGCTAACGTATTCTCTTCCTGCACATTCTTTGGACCGATCGGATCTAAGACCGGCGCTCGGTTGACGTTGTTGACCGTGATGGCAACAATTTCAGTGTCAGCTAAACTGCCGTCTGAGGCAATAAAGGTGACGTTATAAATTCCGGCCTGTGTGAAATCCGGATTAAAGACAAATCCTCCTGTTCCATTGCCCGAATCCGCGAAATTAGAGTTGGGTGGAGAATTCAAAGCTACCAGACTGGGAGTGGTTCCGTCCGGATCGGTGGCTGTCACCTTAAACGACAGATTCTGTCCCTCATCTACTGATTTTGGTCCAATTGCAGCGAAGACCGGTGGACGGTTGATGTTGTTGACTGTAATCGCAACTACCTCGGTATCTGCCAAACTTCCGTCTGAGGCCATGAAGGTGACGTTATAGACTCCGGACTGGGTGAAGTCGGGGGAGAAAACAAAGCCGCCCGAACCATTTCCGGAATCTGCAAAATTAGAATTGGTCGGCGTATTCAAGGCTGTCAAGGCAGGAATATTTCCATCCGGATCAGTGGCAGTCACTTTAAAAGAGAGGGTCTGCCCTTCATTGACAGACTTGGCACCGATAGCAGAGAGCACCGGCGGGCGGTTTACATTGTTTACTGTGATTTGTACTATTTCACTGTCTGCCAGGCTCCCGTCGCTGGCTATAAAAGTTACATTATAGACTCCGTTCTGAGTAAAATCCGGGTTGAAGACAAATCCTCCTTTACCGCCTGACGAATCTACAAAAGTGGAATTAGTCGGTTTATTTAGCGCCGTCAGAGTAATCGGATTGCCGTCCGGGTCCGTGGCGGTAATTTTGAAGGAGAGGGTCTGTCCTTCATTGACTGACTTGGCTCCGATGGCAGAGAGCACCGGCGGGCGGTTTACATTGTTGACGGTTAATTGAACTATTTCACTATCGGATAATTGACCATCGCTGGCTTTGATGGTAACATTATACACTCCGGCCTGACTGAAATCAGGGGTCCAGACAAAGGAGCCGGCTCCATTGCCTGAATCGACAAATACGGCATTGGTTGGCTTATTGGCAATCGTTAAGGCTGGTTTGGTCCCGTCCGGGTCAGTAGCCGAAATGCGAAAGCTGAGCAACTGTCCCTCATTGACCGTCTTCGGGCCGATTGGAGCTAATACCGGTGGCTGATTGACCGGACAGGTGGGACAGGCTACCGGATAGCTGCCCATTTTCCACATCGGCTGGTAAGCATCGGTAGAACTCATGACGAAGCCCAGTTCAGGGCTGCCTGGAAAGTAAAGCGTATCTATACTCAAGGTAGTCGGGCCGGTCACATGCAATTTTAGATTAGCCAAAAGATAGGTACCAGCCAGAAGTCCTGTTCCGAAATTCAAACCTCCCAGGACGAAATGATTTGAATCAACGTTGACTGACCTGATGGTCCAGCCTGCAATTGCGGTGCCGTTGTAGATAAAGGAGACGGTGGTGTCAGCCAGATATACCTGCGCAGCCGGATTGCTACTCCTGACAACTAGAGGAATGGAGACGGCCTGAATGTCATTGCCTGCTCCGGTATTGTCTGTTTTCGCCCTCACTCTGACAATGACATCTCCCCCCCCGTTAGGTATGACCAAAGGCGCATCTACCATAGTATAGAGCGTATCCGGCTGGCCCGGGTCTTGCAGGATAGACCTGATTTTTGGGTTGACTGGCTCGCTCTTCTGGTCTACGGCCCGAGCTACTCCCGACAGGCCAAAAACGGTCAAAATGATTAGAGCCACCTCCCGTACGAAAATTATTCTTCTCCTCATCACAACCTCCTTCTTCAGGATTTTCTTAACTTTTATTCTGCCTGACAAATATCACTATTGATGGATATGATTTTGCCCGGGCTCAACTTGGGAATTTTGCGGAGACTTAGTTGTGAACAGTCCCAAAAAGCCTGATTCCGGACTCCTTTCCCCTATCGGATACTGATGAGGTAAACTTGACTTGAATCTAAAGGGGTGGAATATCCGGTTGACTTTTTTAGCCCCTCTTGTGGTACCATCCCACCTCACCTGACAGTTCTCCTCTCCATCTGACTTTTCCCACAGACTTCCCTGTCAGATTGCTGCCCTGGATGTTACTAAGGTGCGGGAACTCCCTTTCCTCACCCAAACTTTCTTTCAAATTAATCCAAAACTCTTCTTAATTTCAGCTCCTCCGCATGCTAATTTAATAAGGAGCTGCTATTAGTACCTGCCAACCATTCCAAGATAAGGAGTTCTCCGAGAATGTCAAACAAAATATGGGAAGCTAGTCCCGCCAGCCTTTAGCCGCACAGAACCGCTCCTCCATTGACGTTGAGGATTTCGCCGGTGATGAAAGTCGACAGGTCCGAAGCTAAAAAGAGCACCGCTCCGGCAATTTCTTCGGCTGTACCGGCCCGCCCCAGGGGTATGAGTGAAAGTATCTTCTCTCTCTCGGAGCTATTCAGCGCCTCGGCGCTCATATCGGTATCCACCCAGCCCGGGGCCACGCAGTTGACCCGGATATTATGGTTTGCCAATTCTGGCGCCAAGGATTTGGTCAGACTGATAATAGCTCCTTTGGTTGCCGCATAATGGGAGTGAAAGGGCTCTCCCCTTTGTCCGGCCGTAGAGGAGATGGTGATGATGTTGCCTTGCTTTCTCTTTTTCATATGGGGCACGATGTGGGTAATCGGATAAAAAGTTCCGTAGAGATTTATCTCCATAGTTTCTTTCAACTCTGCTTCGGTCATGGTATCAATGGCCGCATATTGCCAGATACCTGCGTTGGCTACCAAAATATCTATCTGCCCGAAGCGGTTTAAAGCAAAATCGACCATCTGTTCCACTTCAATTCTGCGGGAGACATCCGCCATGAAAATTTCCGCTTCTACTTCTGATTTTTTGACCTCAGCCAACACCTCCTTGGCCGCGTTTTCCTTGCCGTGGTAATTGATGAGCACCCGGCAGCCGGCCTTGGCCAATAAAGTTGCAGTGGCTCGCCCAATGCCTCGTGAAGCTCCGGTTATCAGGGCAACTTTTCCAGCCAGACTGACCATCCCTTCCTCCTTTGTAATTCTTTTGGTTAATCAAACTGCTAATCAAAAAAGAAAAGAGGATGGAACCCTGAAGGCAAGACAAAACTTCTAAGAAAGGATAAAAACCAGTTCAGCTCTCAGTCAGTTCCTCAAATTTCTTTCTTTCCACCAGCCGGGCATAATCCAGTATCGCCTTTAACTGTCCGGCCGCATGGATGCCCGCCTCTTCCAATACTTTGCTGGCTGACCCGCTCCCTAAGTATCGCCCGCCCCGGAAGGGGTGCAGCGTTCTTTTGATTCCTTGATTGGAGCGCACCCAGTAGTACAGGGTGGGCAAGGTGAAATCGGTTATCCCCATCGCCTCCCCGGCTAATTTTTCTGGAAAGATTTGCTCCTGCTCTTGTGCTGGAAGTAATTTGAACAGTTCGGCGCTGGACACATAATAGACGTTTAGATTTAATCCTCTCTGGTCTAACTGGGGCAAGACTTCATTGACAAAAATAGTCGCCACGCCATTGCCTTGCAGCACAACTGTTCCGTGATAATCTGAAACGTTAGGTTCTGCTTTCCGCAGAGCGTATACCCCCTTGACCGTTGCCGAGGCTGGCGGCAGACCCAGCTTCAATCGATCCGGAACTAGGTCAGCCGGTCGGGTGACAAAGGGAGCCAGAATTGCCGGGCAGGCTTTAAGGCCGGCGATGAGTAAAGGCCAGATTTCCTGCGGATCCCAGGGGGTCAGAGTGATTAAGACCCTGCCGGGGAAGCATTCCTGTAATAATTGTAGAGCCTGCGGGTCGGCATGGGTTGGACCATCTTCCCCGGTCTTGACTCCGGCATGGGCATTGACCATGATCCAGGTCTGATAAGGCTGTCCGGTGATTGTTTCTTTGGTCTGTTGTCCGATTCCATGCAAGCGTGCAGCCACATGCTCCAATGCCGCTATGAATGCTCCATAAGATGAGGTGACTCCTATATGATTGCCGTAACTGGCCAAACCGGCCATGAAGGCTCCCATGGCATCTTCGCAGATACCGCCGATGGGGATTAAACGTGACTTGGGATTGGAAACCGCATTGTAGAAGGCCTCTGCAAAACCTTTGGCCACCTCATTGATGCTGGTAGAGCCGGCCAGATCCGCAGCCGAGGCAAAGAATGCTCCCCCAGTTTTGTGGTTAAGATAATTAAGACACTGTCCTAAGACTGCCCGGGTAGTGACCGAATCCCCTGGTTTGAGTTCTAACTCTTTTGGCACTTCCTCGATAGTTATGCTTTTATCTTGATAGAGGGATTCCAATCTGGGCACATCTTCGCGCTTCTTCCTTTCCCTTTCTGCTAATCTCTCTTGCGCCTGGGCGATTTTTTCTCCAGCCAGAGCGGTTATCTCTGGGTTTTGTTCTAAGACCTTTCTGATTGCCATCAAGCTATCAAAGAAGTTCTGCTCCATGTTTTGAAGAGATTTTTCTCCTGAGAACCGTGGAAATTGCTGGCCAAAGGTGCTCTCAAATTCTTTCAGTGAGCTGTAATATTCCTCAGAACAGAATTTGTGTCCGGCGCCATGTGAGACTCTCCCCTGCATTCCATATTTCCACCCTTTTATGGTGCGATAGAGCACAGCAGTCGGCAGCTTATTATCTAAGGATAGGGCCAAGCGTTGAGCCGCCAAAATCTGCCGGAAGTCGTGGCCGTCTGCTACCAAGATACTGTTCCAGTCATGCAGCTGGGTTAAATCGACCGGATTCCACTGCACATATTCCCCGGCCCCTTTTTCATCACGGCAGACCTGGTCTGAATCAATGGAAGCCTGGTTCCAGTCCACATGCAGGACCGCGTTATGGAGTTGCGCAGTAGCCGCTGCAGCCAAAGCTTCATGCACCCGGCCTGGCGTCATTCCTCCTTCCCCTTCAATCATGTGGACTCTGGGGATATCTTTGTCGTAAGTATCTAATGCTCCCAAAGCTAAACCCAAGGAGGCCGGCACTCCCACTCCGCTTGCTCCTGTGGCTATCTTAATAAAGGGGGTGGCACAGGTGGGATGCCCGTCCAAGGCCTTGGCTCGATATTGCTTGAAAAGTGGAGTTTCGTTAGTCGGATTGCGCCGGAAACCGAGTAAATCTTCTAAGCGTAGTTGAAATTTTTCTGGGGCCAGTAATTCTGGATTACTCTGGCGTGCTAACTCATTGCGCAGAGCCCACAGAGCATACAAACCCATGGCCTTGTGCCCGGCCGCATAGGAAAGGATGTCCGCGTCGGATCTATCCGGGTCGGAGAAGTCATAATCCAGGTTGTAGAAAATTATCCCCTGCACCATTCTCCCGGAAGAAATGCTCCCCCCCGGATGCCCGGATGTAGGTACAAAGTTGTAGAGAATGCTGCAGAGGGCGCGATAGATCAAATCAATTTTCTCTAAGATCGAAATTTCTTTGGCGCTGATATCGGAGGTCAAGGACTTGGCCGCGGAGCTTATCTCATAGTACACCGCTCGTCTCGGCTGCAATTGGAATTTCTTGGGTCTGGCAATCTTGGTTTTCTCTGTAGTTTTGCTCATAGTTTCCTCGAAAAATTTAGGGCACAGTGCTCCATTGCTTACTCAGCCGATACATTTCGCAACTCCTATGCCTGAAATCGAAAACTGATTACAAGCCTAACCTGAACTGACTTAATGAATTAGAGGAGGGTGAAACTACATGCTTTGTCGTGAACAGGGTCGGTAGAGACAATATGTCACTTGATTTACATGATACGAGACTTAATCGGAAATGAGTTCACGCCCCCAAATGAAATCAGCTTGAAGACTTTTTGAGAATCCCTTTCAGCTTGAAAGGAGGCGCTAAGATGTATGCCAGAATGGTGAAAACTCCCAGAGAGACAGTGGCTACTTGCAGCAGAACTGGATTAACGTCCGGATAGACTAATTTCTCGATATAGTGAATGATGAATGAACCGGAATAAGTGCTGGTCGGACTAACCTTTGCTCTTAGCTGATTTTCCCAGATGGTCAGAGGGCAGAGTTTCCCCTGAAGCGCGAGTGCTCCGACATAGACAATTCCAGCTAAATGCAGCGTCCTGAACCAGAACCAATTCAGAATTTTCTTGCTGAAAAGCATCCCTGCCAAAATAAGACCAAAGCCAACCAGCATGAAAAGAATCCAGAGAAAGTGGATTGCAACCAAAAAGTCCGCCAACATTCTATAATACATCTTTGCGAAATAGTTTGAGAATCAGCTCTACTAATATAACTTCTTCAAAACTAAAAGGCCCAGCTTTTCAGCCGGGCCTTCCTGGATTCTCAAGCGAATCTGACGCAATTTACTTCTTTTCCGGATAACCCGGCCTTTGCGGCAGCTTCTTCGGCTCCTCTTTTATCTTCTTCAGCAGAACCTCAATTCCTTTCTCTAACTGCGGGTCGTGCCCTTCCATTACTAATTTAGGCAGGTTATCAACTTCTATATCTGGGTCCACTCCGTGATTTTCCATCACCCATTTGCTATCCATACCAAAGGCCGCGAATTCCGGACAGGTAATATATCCGCCATCTACTAAAGGACGAAATCCTCGGATCCCGACCACTCCTCCCCAGGTTCTCTTTCCAATCACAGGTCCCAGACCATATTGCCTGAAGTAATAGGGAAAGATGTCTCCGTCTGAAGCTGAGTATTCGTTGATTAAACAGACCATGTGCCCGTAAAAGGCTGCCCCCGGATAAGTGTAATCCGCAGCGTTGCGGGAAGAGCCCATCCCCACCACGATTCTTCTGAGTCTTTCTAAAATCATTTCGGAGACAAATCCACCTCCGTTATAGCGGACATCGATGACCAGGCCCTCCTTGTTTATTTGCGGGAAGTACTGCTTGGTAAACCAATTCAAGCCGTTCCCTCCCATGTCCGGAATATGGACATAACCCACTTTTCCGTCTGTGGCTTTATCTACTTTCTGCCGATTTTCTTCCACCCAGTTGTAGTAGCGCAGCTCCGACTCATTGTCAACCGGTTTGACCGTGACTTCCCTGGCTCCTTTTAGGCCCGGCCTGGAATTGACGCTCAGGGTGACCAACTTATCCGCTTTGTTAACAAACAGACTGTAAGGGCTAACGGAGAGAGTTAAAGGTTGACCATCCACCGCCACTATGTATTCCCCTTCTTTGACCTCGATCCCCGGCTCAGTCAAAGGAGAGCGCAAATCATCCTTCCAGTTTTCACCCTTGAGGATTTTTTTGATGCGATAATAGCCGGAGGAAGAATCAGCTTCCCAGTCGGTGCCCAATAATCCGGTTTTAGGTTTCTTGAATTCAGGATACTCTCCCCCGCCTACGTAAGTGTGGGAGCAGGCCAATTCTCCGATCATTTCACCGATGAGATAAGTCAAATCGCTGCGGTGGGAGACATACGGCAGCATCTGCCCGTATTTTTCCTTCATCTTGTTCCAATCCACCCCATGCATGTTGGGGGCATAGAAAAAGTCTCGCTCCAATCGCCAGCATTCATTGAAAATCTGTTCCCACTCCTGCTTGTGATTCACTTTAGTCTGCATGCCGGAGAGGTCGATGGAGCCTTCTCCGGGCTTGACTGAGCCCTCACTCTTGGCATCTACGATTCCGATTTGATTTCCTTTTTTGTAAATGACCTTCTTGCCGTCGTAAGAGATGTCGTAGCCGTCCAGGCCGGACATAAAGACATTATCCTTTCTTTTCTCCATATCGAAAATGTGCAGGGCAGTCGTTTCCGGGTCAGCTTTACCGGAAAGCCCACCCACCGAGGCAGAGACATAGAAGACCTTTCCGTCTGCCGCTCTCAAACCGAAATAATTTCCCGGACTGACGGGAAACCCCACTTGTCTATCCTGAATGCCGTCTAAATCAATCTTAATTGGTTTTACTTTCTCTTCTTTCTTCTCTTTATCCTTCTTGTCTTTCCCCTCTTTCTGGCCCTCCTCTTTCTTTTCTTCTTTCTTCACTTCAACTTCATCACTCTGCGGAGCGAATGGGGAGGCGCTGTCTGCCTGCAAGGTGACCGCGTAAAGCTTAGTCGTGCGGTTGTAGGTGAAGCTCTGCTCGAAATTTCCCAAAACCGCATTGAAATCCCGGTTGGAGAAGAAGTAAAGATATTTTCCGTTCGGGTCAAAAGTCGGCTCTCCGTCATTGGTGAAGCCGGTGGAGATTTGATGGTTCTTATCGGAATCTAAGGAATAGAGAAAAACTGTTGAGAACTGATTGTCTAAAGGTTTAGAATAAGCTATCCATCTGCTGTCCGGCGACCAGCTGTACTCCCGAATTTCCCATCTCTTGGCCTGGTCCACCAAGGTCACCTGCTTAGAATCTAGGTCGAGGTAATAGAGTTTCAGATTCTTATCTGAATAGGCTAACTTCTTGCTGTCCGGAGACCAGACCGGCGCATATTTGTAGGCGTTCCCTTCAGTAGTTAAACGGATTTCCTCTCCTTTGCCATCCTGAGAGACCATATAAACTTCATCTTCTCCGCTCTTATCGGAGACGTAGGCAATCTGTTTTCCATCCGGCGACCAGATCGAATATTTCTCATGTGCCTTGGAAGAATTAGTCAGATTTCTGGTATTCCCTTTTTCAGCAGGGACAGTGAAGACTTCTCCCCGGGCCCCAATCACCGCTCTTTTCCCATCCGGTGAAACGTTGTAGTCTAAGACCTTTTCTGAGACTGTGACAAATTCCTCCCTGGCTAAGATTCGGTCACTATTCAATTCTATGGAGACCTTCCTTATTTTTTCCGAGGGTAAGTCCATCACGTACAGATATCCCCCCAGTTCGTAAACAATCGCATCCGGACCTAAACTGGGCCACTTGACGTCGTAGTCCGTGTAATTGGTGACCTGTCTGGTCTGTTTAGTTTTCAAATCATAGCAGTAGATGTTGGAAGTATTGGTCCGGTCCGAGACGAAGTAGATTCTATCTTTATACCACATGGGGAAGTGGTCAACTCCCACGTAGTCGGTGACTCGCTCTAAATCATGACTCTTCAAATCGTAAATCCAGACATCCTGGGCCATCCCTCCTTTATATCTTTTCCAGGTGCGGAAATCCCGGAAAGTCCGGCATAGAGCGATTTTCTTTCCGTCTGGTGAGAAAGAAGTCAATCCTCCCTCCGGAATCGGCAGAGGCTCGGCCAATCCCCCTTTAGTGGAGATACCGTACAGCCTTCCCACCCAGGCTGATAGCGTCTCTCTTCTGGAGCGGAACAAGACCTTGCTTCCGTCCGGAAACCAGTCTAAGACCATGTCTTCATAACCCATTCGTTCTGAAACTGGACCCCCACCCGGATGAAAAGTCAGCCTCTTCGGCTCCCCCCCTTCTGCCGGGATTACATAGACATTCTGGGAGCCTTCATATTCGGCGGTAAAGGCGATCTGCTTTCCGTCCGGGGAAAATTTTGGAAAGAATTCCAAGCCGGGATGATTGGTCAGCTTTCGGGCTAAACCCCCTTGGCTGTTGACCAGCCATAAATCATTGGCATAGACGAAGGCAATTTTATCCTGGTAAATGTCCGGAAAGCGCAAAAGCCGGGCTTCTTCAGCCCGAGCCATAGATAAGAGTGACAGACCTACTATTAGGGAAAACGCTATCCTTACCTTATGCATAATTGCTCCTCTCATTTCCTTGAGTTTTTTCGAAGCTCTTTCTCCAACGTGTTCAGCGCGGTTTCAAGAACGGTGTCTCGCCCTGACCGCACATCCTTGACGGTGGGGTGTACCAATATATCGGGCTGGATACCTAAACCCACAAATTCCTTGCCATCCGGATACTTCGTGCGATTGGTGCATACCTGGCCGCTAATACCGCCTGGCAGAGAAAACCAGATCGGTTGGCCGGTGCTGCCTGAAGTGGGTTCGCCGACTAAGATTCCGCGTTTCACCGAGTGGAATGCCACCGCGAAGTCCTCGGCGGCAGAGCCCGTTGCCGGCCCAATCAGCAAGGCGACCGGCCCCTGGAAATGCTTGCTCTGGTTAGGCTGCTGAGTCCAGTGAGTCGCACTCCATCTTGGGCCCAGACCTTGGAATCGTCGCCAGGCACTATAATCCTGGGTCTCGACGGTCGCAGTCGTAAATGCAGTATCTATTAAGTAGCTGAGAATCTCATAACCTAGCTGTGAATTCCCGCCGGCGTTTTGTCGAATGTCGATCACCAAGGCAGAGGCGGCCTTGATATCATAGAACAATGAGTCAAATGTCTGCGTCAGATTCTTATCTCCAAATGTCCGCAGGCTAAGGTAAGCAACGTCACCCTTGAGTCTGTGATAGAGAACCGATGGATTGGGAATAAATGATCGCCACTTACGAAGTAGCTCGACTTCGAGGTTTCTTCCTCTGGTATTCTGGATGGTGAGCTTGATAGGTTGGCTGGTAGAACCACATAAAAAATATAATGAATAGACCAGATAAGCTAACCCCTGCGGGGTTGAGGCCGATACGTAGGGCTGGACCTGCTGCTGTGCATAACGGATAACCGGCACCCCGTCAACAGCTATAATTTCGAGCCCAGACCTCAGTCCAGATTTTAGCAGGTTTTGGTCAATGACTTCGGTTATGATAACTTTCTCCTCAACCAGTCTTGTTTCTATGGCTGGTCGAGCGTAGAGTTCATTAAGTAGGTCGTTGGGGGCTTCCACTCGCGTGTGGCCATCCTTGAGCTCGGCAGCCATCCTTTCCAGCAGCAGCAGATATTCCGCAGTGGATTTCGTCTCACGAACCTTCGGTAAATAAGCGATATAAAGACTGTCCCAGTTGAGACCGGGGACCCTATCGAAATAAACAAAATTGTATTTTACTTCCGACCAGAACCTCGATAGTCCGGCCACTTTTTCATCCTCGCTTATATTCTCTTGGTAGGGTGTCTTGAAGACTGCATTCTCCCAGAAGCTCCACCGGGCCTTCAACTTTGCCATAATTTCTAGAAACCGCTCGTCTTGCCGAATATTATCCAGGTCGGTGTCTTTCCGCATGTGTTCAACATCCGAATACCCCGCTTTAACTGCCTGCCCAAGATAGTCAATTGCCTTTTCCTTTTCCCCTAGAAGTGAGTATCCGCAGGCTAGATTATAGAGAGTACCAACCCACTCCCCCTCCAATTTGGAAAACCAGGGAGTCGTATAAAGAGTTTCCAGGATTGCCACTGCCCTCTGGTATTGTTTGGCCTGCCAAATCTCTGCCACTTCCTGGTTTTTCTGTTGAGTATACTGAATTAATTCGCGCTCTGTCATCACTCTTTGCGCCTGGCTTGGAATATTTATGAGAACGACAAACCCCAGCACAAAAAAGTATTTCAGGATTATCTCCATAGGCGGTGTCAAGAACAAAGCTATCGCATTCTCTCAATCAGGGGGAAAAATCATCTATATCGTCCGCAATCTGTTCATAAGTCACTGTTACCGCAAAAATACACCAAAAGTTTCACTACTGCAATTCTTTAATCTGAGGGAAGCGAAACTAGCAGGAAACAAAAAACTGGGATTAAACCTCAATCCCAGTTGTAAGAATCTTCTTGGAAAGTAAAACTTAGTCTACAAACTCTTGAATCGCCTCGTAAATCTCCTCCCTCCCTTTCACCTTATCCGGGTAGGAAACCACCAAAAGAGGAATCTGCACCTGGCCCCCTAACTGCAGCTTTTCTCTTAGGAAATACTTGATACTCTCTTCCAATCTTTTGGACAGAGCCTTGGCCCCCTCCTGGGGGGTCTCGGCTAAAAGCAAGCCTAAGCGGTTTTCTTCAAAGCCGGAGACTAAATCGGTCTCTCTGACCGCGCCGGAGATGAAATCCCGCAAATCAGCCAGTTGAGCACTCTTCTGCCTGGGGGAGAGCTTGGCGAAGAATCTGGGTTTAGATAGGGTTAAGCTGGACAGATCCACCACCAAAAGCGATAAAAATTCACAGTATCGCTCGGCCCGTTTTAGTTCTCTAAGTGCCTGTAATCCGAAAATCCGGTGCGACTTGTAGATTTCGTCCAATTCTCGGTAGAGCTTATTCTTCCCTTCCTTGGGTTGAACCGACATGACTTTCCTCCTTAAAGGTTCAGCACTCTCTTTGGAAATTATTGCCAGTGTCATCTTATTATCTTTGACATTAAGCCTGAGTCAAAACGTAGCGTCTCAATGCAGCCTGGGGTTAGATCAAGCGACTTGTGACTTAAGACTATAGGCAACCTAAAAGCTATCAGGGTGATAATCAGCAAAACTTATGCCACACAATAAATAAGGCCAGATTGTCGCAAAAACTGGTTGGCCTGACCTAAGTATTTATCAGGTTTGCTCTGGGGGTGAAGTAGCTTGGAAGATAAGAGTGGCTAGATAATAAAAAGAATGGTGTTATAAGGGCTTGTGTGCAAATCAATTCATAATTCCTGCAACTGCTTAAATAAGAGGGGAATTTATTCCCCTCCCAGATTGTATTCCTTAATCTTATACAAAAGCGACCGGTAGGAGATTTCCAAAATCTCAGCCGCTTTCCTCCGATTCCAGTTGGTCTTGTTAAGAACCTCGGCTATTAACCTTTTTTCCTCTCTGGCCACCGTTTCGCTTATCCTTCTTTTCAGGGAAAAAGGTTTATCCTTTGAAGCGGCAGCGATACCTTCTTCTTCAACTGGCACTGCGGACATTTTCAGAATCTCAGGGATGACCCCTTCATCTTCCCGGACTACAATTTGTTTGATCAGGTTCTCCAACTGGCGCACGTTACCGGGCCAATGGTACTCCTGCAGTATCTTCATGCTGCGGGGCGAAAGATTGTGAACTTCCTTGCTGTAAATCTGGTCATATTTCTTCAGGAAGTAATCTATCAACAGAGGGACGTCCATTCTCCTTTCACGTAAAGGAGGAAGGTGAATAGTAATCTCATTTAAGCGGTAGTACAGGTCATCCCGGATGGTTTGATTCTCTAAGGCCTTTTCCAGGTTTCGGTTGGTGGCGCAGATGATGCGGACATCCACTTTAATCGGCTGAACCCCCCCCACTCGCATGAACTCGTGCTGCTCCAAGACCTGCAAGAGCTTGGACTGCAGTTCCCAGTGCATGTCTCCGATTTCGTCCAAAAAGATAGTCCCTTTGTTGGCGATTTCAAATCTCCCCGGCTTATTCTTGTGCGCGCCGGTGAAAGCTCCTTTGTCGTAGCCGAATAATTCTGCCTCTAATAGGTCCCTGGGAATGGCGGCACAGTTGACTTTGATGAAAGGCTCATTGGGGCGGGAAGATAGAGCGTGAATCTTGCGGGCCACGATTTCTTTGCCGGTACCTGATTCTCCCCGGATTAAAACGGTCAGGTCTGAATCCGCAATCTGCTCGATGATGCTGCGGATCTGAGTCATGATAGCTGAATCACCTAACAAGAGCTCTTTGTCATTCTTCTCGCTCAGTTCCTTGCGCAGGGTAGTAACTTCCCTTTTTAGGCGGTGCTTCTCCAAGGCATTCTGCAGGTGGATTTCTACTTCCTTGATGTCAAAGGGCTTGCTGATGAATTCGGAGGCGCCCTTACGCATGGACTCCACTACATTCTGGGTGTCCCCGTGTCCGGAGAGCATGATTACGTCGAGCGGGAAGTCCAAAGACTTTATCTTTTCCAAAACTTCCAGGCCGGACATCTTGGGCATTTTGATATCCAAAAGGACAATTTCCGGCCTTTGAGAGGAGGCCATCTCCAGCCCCTCCTGCCCGTCCCGGGCCGATAGAATTTCAAAATTTGAAGAGAGCCCTTCGGTCAAGGCCCAGCTCACCTTGGGGTCGTCGTCGATGACTAACAGCTTGACCTTATCTTTTCCCATTCTTCCTATTTATCGGCAGAATTTGTTTTGACTTAGTTTCAATTCAGAGGCAGAAAGACCTGAAAAATGGTGCCTTTTCCTGACTTGCTCGCAACTTTGATAAAACCGTTATGGGCTTTGATGACCCGGTCCACCACGGCCAAACCTAAACCGCTCCCCCCCTCTTTGGTGGTAAAGTAGCGTTCGAAGACCCGGTCCAGAGTCTCCTTGGACATCCCGCAGCCGCTATCGCCAATGGAGATTTTTAGTAATTTCTCCTGCCGCTCTGGGTCTAATTCCACCATCGCGGCGACGGTCAACTTCCCTCCTTGCGGCATACTCTCCACTGCGTTAATTAGTATATTCAGAAAAACTTCTAAAATGGTCTTTTCGTTGACCAAAAGGGAGGGGAGGTCAGAGCTATACTGTTTTATCAATTCAATCTTCTTATTGGGCAAATCCGGCCCGATCAGCTTGAGCGCTTTGTCTAAGAGGAGAGTCATCGGTTTTCTTTCCGGCTGGTAGCTCTCCGGCTTGGAGAAATTGACTAATTCTTTGACTAGTTCCGCCAACCGCATCACTTCCTGCTCGGCTGAGGAGAGTAATTCCTCCCGATTCTGCTCCGCTGACTTTTTCTCCCTGAGAATCTGGAGGGAGCTTTTGATATTGGTGAGCGGCTTTTTCAAATCATGGGAAATCTCGGAGACCAGATTCCCCATGGTTATCAGTCGGGTGGCGTTCAAAAGCGCCTTTTGCCTTTCATAGACTGAAGCCGCCTGGGAGGCCACGATGGAGACTATTTCTTTTTGAGACTGAGTAATAGTTTGACCGGCAGAACTCCCCACGCACAAGACCCCGTGCAGCGCCCCTTCCGCTAAAATGGGAACCGCCTCCAAGGTGCCGGGCTTAAATGCCGGCGGCGTACTCTCGGCCAGTTTTTTCTCCAATTTGCCCTTGAACCTTTCTAACTGAAAGACCTCTTCCTTGCCAAAAGGGATTTCTATCTGTGCCGGCTTGAATTTCTGCAGCAATCCTTCGGTATGCCTCAGTTCCAGAAGCTCCTCTTTCTCATCCCAGCCCAGCCAGAGCGCGTAATCTAAAGGGACTACGTTTTTCAGCTTGGTGTAAATGAAGCGGGCAATCTCCTCAAAACCTTCTAAGGTAGATAGACCGCTGGCCACTTCGTAAAGAATAGAAAGTTCGCCGGCTTTATTTTTGACCTGGTTGTAATGGTAGGTATCGTCGATGGCCACTGCCGCCTGCGCTGCGAAAGTGGTCAAAAGTCTGAGGTCCTCCTGAGTAAAGGGGGTGCCGTCTGACTTGTTATTAAGGTTTATAACTCCTATAATTTTGTTTTGAACTTTTAGGGGTACCGATAATAGCGAACGGGTCTCATATTTGGCCTTGTTGATTCTCTTGAAGCGGGGGTCGGATTCGACATCCTCTACGATGAGGGGAGTCCCTTTCTCGGCCACATACCCGGCGATGCTGTCTCCTAATTTTAGAACGGTCTTCCGGACTATTTCTGGGTCCAACCCGATGGCCGCTTCAATTCTTAATTCTTTTTTGTTTTCGTCCAAGAGCATAATCGAGCCGATCTTGGCTCCCATCACCTGAGTGGCTAATTGCAGGATGGTCGGCAACAGCTTGGAGAGCTCCATGGTGGTGGAAATCGACTTGCCGGCCTGATATAAGGCATCCAGCTCCTGCAGCTTTTTTTGCAGGGCGAGATTGGTTTCTCTTAACTCTTCCAAGAGTTTGCTCTTCTCAACATCTGTCTTCCTCTTCTCCAGCCCTCTTCGGATGGTCATTTTCAAATCTTCCATTTCCAGAGGTTTTAAGAGATAATCATAAGCTCCCTCGGAAATAGCTCTGATTGCCGAATCCAAGGAGCCGTAGCCGGTCATGAAGACTACCACCGAATCTTTGTCTTTTTGCTTGGCTGCCTTAAGCAAATCGAAGCCATCCAGGCCCGGCATCTTGATATCTGTGAGTACTAAATCGTAAGAATCACTTTCCATTTCCTTAATGGCCGTGGCCGGCTCTACCACCGCCTTGGTCTGATAGCCCAAGTCCGAGAGTAAGCGGGACAGGGACTGGCACATCCTCTCTTCGTCATCCACGATTAGAATCTTGTCGGTGGAGACCCGGCGGGTCATCTCAGTTCAAAGGGAGGCGAATCAGAAAGCTGGCCCCCCCTCCTTTAAGGTTTCTGGCTTCTATATTCCCCTGGTGCTCCTGGATGATCCGGCGGCAGATGGAAAGCCCTAAGCCGGTCCCTTTCCCTTTTTCTTTGGTGGTGAAGAAAGGGACGAATATCTTCTTCAGATCAGATTCGGGTATGCCGATTCCGCTGTCGGAAAATTCAATCTCTAAATTCCCATTTCTTTGGATCAGGCTGACGTTGATTTTGCCCCCCGGGGGAGTGAAATCTCTGGAATTCATCAAAAGATTCAGAAAAACCTGCTTCAACTCTTCCTCTCGGGCGGAAATGACCGAGGCCGAGCCATCGATTTTTCTTTCCAGAGTAATATGCCGCTCCTCTAAGTCCGATTCTAACAAATCCAAACTTTCATGGAGGACCGAGACCACGTCCGTCGGCTTGAATTCTTCCTTCTTCTGGGGCTGGTAAAGATTGAGCAATTCCTGAATAATGTTAGCCACCCGCCTTAGCTCATCTTTTATGATTTCAATATATTCTAAGCTGGATTGATTCTTGTGGCTCTCCTGCTGCAAGAGGGCTAAGTAATTCTTGATTATCCCCAGGGGATTATTGATTTCATGGGCTAAAGAGGCAGCCAGCTCCCCTAAGGCCGCCAATTTCTCCTTTTCGGCTAACTGGACTTGCGCTCTCTGCACTTCCAAATTGGCGGTCTTAATGCTCTGGTATAAACGGGCATTTTCTACTGTGACCGCTAAGTTGTTGACCAGGGTGGATAAGAATTCTAAATCCAGGGCCTGGTATTTCCCCTTGGAGCTGCGCGGGCCTAAAAAGAGAATGCCGATTATCTTTTCACGGGAAGTTAAAGGGAAGCAGAGCTCCAGCCTTAAACTTTTCAGGAAACAAACTTCCTTGGAGTCAGCCGGGAGAATCTGCTCTAATTCAGACAGAGTTATCCCTCTTTTTTTTCTTAGCAAGGTCTCTGCCAGATGGGAGTTGCCGGAGAGGGGGGGAAGGTTTTCCACTGAGATCAAGCCCCGGCTCCGCCAGAAGGAGAGTTCCTCCGGATTCGAACTGGTTATGACCATGGCGGCTGTGGCTGAGCCGGCCTGTTCGCTGGCGACTAAAAGAATTGCGTCTAAGAGCTTTTCTAATTCTAAGATGGAATTGAGCTGCCTGGTGATTTCAAAGATGGCATGTAAATCAAAAATCTTCCGCTGGAGCCGGGAATTCACTCCCCCCAGCTCTTGGAGCTTTTTTTCTACGGCAGCTTCCAGCCGCCCCAAGACATCTTTTTGTTCTTCCATCTTACTTCTTCTTGGTCATTTACTCCCGGCCTCCCTGCAGGTAGTAAACGACTCCGGCGGATAAGTAATTCTTTTTCTCCTCAAAAATCAAGAATAATGGCTTCGGCTAAGCTTGTGCTTAACTGACTTGCTCTAGTCTAATCTAATCGGCAGAAAAAGCCTGACTCTGCATGAACTATGAATCAGGTTTCAGGGTAATCTAAGTGCAGGTAAGCTTTAGAGAGATAGTGGCTTATGTCAGATTATGGCAGCCCAGGTCAGGAGATTCTTTCCACCCCTTTGGAGGCCACAATTTCGTGATAAACTCTGATGCGATTTTCCGCTCTCTTTAAGGCTCCCGTAGCTCTGGCTATGTCGATTTCCCTGGCTTTGGACTCAATTCTCTTTCTGGCACGCTCCAAGGCATTCTGCGCCCGCTCCAAATCAATTTCAGTGGTCGGTTCAATGGCATCGGCCAAAAGAGTTGCTTTGTTGCGGGAGACCTCCAAAAATCCGCCAGAGACCGCATAGACTAATTTTTCTTTGTTCTTGTCGATGACGGTGAGTTTCCCCGGCTGGAGTGAAGTGATAATCGGCGCGTGGTCGGTCAAGATTTCTAAGTAACCGACTGTACCGGGGGCAATTAAAGAGATGACTCGGTCTTCAAAGACTACTTTTTCCGGGGTTACTATGGAGAGCTGGTACATACTATTAGGTCGTCTTGTCTGATAAAGTTGGGATTAACTGGGTCAGCTCTTTATAGAATTGGCTGATGATTTTTTTCGTCTCCTGTGTATATTTGGCCTGAATTGTCTGGCTGAAAACATCTTTCAATAATTCCTTGAATTCAGAAACCGTGTGGTCGACTGCCAGATTTTGTTCCGGCGTTATTAGGGTTAAGCGTATTTTGAATTTTAACCAACCCAGACCGGAAAGGCTCAAATCAATTTCCTTGATTTTCTGCCAGGGGAGAAAGACCTCGGTTTCTGGTACCCAGAATAAGCTGAATTTGAATTTGGCTATTCCTTGTGGGTCAGTGCGGATTAACGGCTTAAGATTGCCCAAAAGATTAAAGAGAAAAGCAATGAGTCCGAGTATTGCCGGAACGATGTAGAACAGCGAGGAAGGGCTCTCCTCTTTGAACAGTTTCAAGATTAACACTCCCAAGAATCCAAAAACTATACCTAAGATTTCATCTTTCATAAACTCTCGGAAGGCAGTTCTTCTATAATACTTGGTCATCAGTTAAACTACTAGCTACCTTGTCACCAACCCCTTCTTCAGCCTCTCCGCTTTCTCAAAAACCTCCTCAATCGCCCCCACCATGTAGAAAGCCTGCTCCGGCACCTCATCCATCTCCCCCTCCACAATCATCTTAAAACCTTTGATAGTGTCTGAGAGCTTGACAAATCGGCCCGGCGTGCCGGTAAAGGCTTCGGCCACGAAAAAGGGCTGAGACAGATATTTTTGAATCTTCCTGGCCCGGGCCACAGTAAGTTTATCTTCTTCTGAAAGTTCATCAATTCCCAAAATGGCAATAATATCCTGCAGGTCTTTGTATCTCTGCAGAATTTTCTGCACCTGCCGGGCCACGTTGTAATGCTCCTGTCCGATGACGCGCGGGTCTAAAATCCGGGAAGTGGAAACTAAGGGGTCAACCGCCGGATATATTCCCAATTCTGATATTTGCCGGGATAAAGCGGTGACTGCATCCAAGTGGGAGAAAGTCGTAGCCGGTGCCGGGTCGGTAAAGTCATCAGCCGGCACATAAATGGCCTGTACTGAGGTGATTGAACCGGACTTGGTGGAAGTAATTCTCTCCTGTAACGCTCCCATCTCTGTACCTAACGTGGGCTGATAACCTACAGCCGAGGGCATCCGGCCCAAAAGAGCGGACACCTCTGAGCCGGCCTGCACGAATCTAAAAATATTGTCAATGAAGAGCAGCACATCTTGGTGCTCCACATCCCGAAAGTATTCTGCCATGGTGAGACCCGATAGACCTACTCGCAATCTTGCTCCGGGCGGCTCATTCATCTGCCCGAAGACCAAACAGGTCTTGGCGATTACCCCGGACTCCTTCATCTCTAACCATAAATCATTTCCTTCGCGGGTTCGCTCACCCACTCCGCAGAAAACCGAATATCCTCCATGCTCGGTAGCGATGTTTCTGATTAGCTCTTGCACAATTACAGTCTTGCCCACACCGGCGCCGCCGAAAAGCCCGACTTTTCCCCCTTTGGGATAAGGCTCTAATAAGTCGATGACCTTTATGCCGGTCTCGAACAGGGAAATCTTGGTCTCCTGCTCTTCAAAAGAGGGAGGGGCTTTGTGAATCGGCGAGCGTAGGTTTGAATCTTGCAGCGGACCCAACTCATCAATCGGGTCTCCTAAAAGATTAAAAAGCCTTCCTAAAGTCTTGAGTCCTACTGGAACGGAAATCGGCCCGCCGGTATCCACTGCCTCCATACCGCGAACCAGACCATCAGTCGAAGAAAGCGCCACGCATCTGACCAGATTGTCCCCCAAATGCATGGCGACTTCCACCGTCAAATCAATCTTATTCTTCTCATCTTTGATTTTTAATGCATTCAAAATATTGGGCAGCTTATCGGGTGGGAATTCAATGTCCACGGTGGGGCCGATGACCTGTCTGACTTTACCTGCGTTCATGCCTCTCCTTCTTTAGAGCTAATCGGATTATTTTCAGTAAACTTATTTCAGTGCCTCTGCGCCAGAGGTAATCTCTAACATCTCTTTGGTGATGGCCGCCTGTCTCACTTTGTTGCGCACCAGAGTGAGGTTTTCTATCATCTCTTCTGCATTCTTGGTGGCCGCTCCCATGGAAATCATCCGGGCGGCTAATTCCGAGGCAAAAGCTTCCGCTAAAACGGTCTGAATCTTGGTAACGCAATAGCGGGGGAGAATCTCAGCATAAATCTCTACCGGATTGGGCTCAAAAATGTAATCTGTGGTAATTTTTTGTTCGGTTTTGGGCTTTTCAATATTTAAGAATTTCTCCAGGACCACCTTGCGCGACGGTATGCTGATGAAATGAGTATAGGCTAACCAGATTTCATCCAATTCTTCGTCCAAGAACCACTGCACCAATTCATTGGTCAAATTCTTAATCTGCAAGAAAGTTATTTTCCCTCCCCATTCCGGCACTCTCTTTTTGATGGTCCACTTTCTGCGGCGGTAGTACTCCACCGCTTTTCTGCCGACTACGATCAACTCGACCTTATCTTGACCTGTTTGCCTCAAGAACCTATCTGCCACTTGAAAAATGTTCGTGTTGTAAGACCCGCATAGCCCCCGGTCTGCGGCTATGACCACTAAACCGGTCTTATTGACCTCTCTCTGTTGGTATAAAGGATGGGTAAATTCACTCGAAGCGGTGGCCAAGTTCTCCAAGATTTGACGCATTTTGGCCGCATAGGGCTGGGCCTGCTCCGCCTTGGCTTGCGCTTTACGTAAACGGGCCGCAGCCACCATCTCCATGGCCCGGGTGATCTGCTTAATGTTCTCTACCGAGCGGATTCTCTTGCGGATGTCTCTTAGAGTGGCCATTTACTTTTTCCGCTTTGACCTGGCTGCTCTGGTAACTGCCGGCTTGGCTGACAGAAGAGCTGTCTGAGCCTTCCCATTTACTGCCAGTATCTCCCAGCCGCAGCAGATGATTCTTTTCTGGTCGTAGATTTTGTCTGGATTAAGTGACTTCACTTCAAATTATACCGCGCTTTGAATTCCTGCTTCAACGTGGCCGCCGCCTGGTCTAATTTATCCATGGTCTTCTGGTCTAAATCCTTGCTGCCGGCAATCGTGTGCGGCACGTCCGGATATTCTTTTTCTATAAAAGGATAAAATTCATTTTCAAACTTCTTGACCAGATCTAAAGGGATATCATCCAAATAGCCGTGCGTCCCCACGTAGATTATCATCACCTGCTTTTCCAGGGGAAAAGGTATGTACTGGTCCTGTTTGAGAATCTCAACCATTCTTTCGCCGCGGGTTAACTGCGCCCGGGTAGCTTCGTCTAATTCCGACCCGAATTGGGCGAAGGCGGCTAATTCTCTATACTGAGCTAAATCTAAGCGCAGACTCCCGGCCACTTTCTTCATGGCTTTGGTCTGGGCTTTGCCGCCGACGCGGGAAACTGAGATGCCGACGTTGATGGCCGGACGCACACCGGCGTAGAACAAATCCGGCTCCAGGTAAATCTGGCCATCGGTGATGGAGATTACATTAGTGGGAATGTAAGCGGTCACATCATTAGCCTGAGTCTCAATTATTGGGATGGCAGTTAAAGAACCGCCGCCTAGCTGGTCATTTAATTTGGCCGCTCGTTCTAAAAGACGGGAGTGGAGATAGAAAATATCTCCCGGATAAGCCTCTCTTCCGGGCGGACGGCGGAGCAGTAAAGCTAACTGCCGGTAAGCCTGGGCATGCTTGGATAAGTCGTCATAGAAGCAGACCACGTGCTTGCCATTATAGAGAAACTCTTCTCCCATGGCGCAGCCGGAGTACGGGGCGATGTACTGCAGAGGTGCCGCATCAGTTGACGGCGCAGCCACCACGGTGGTGTATTCCATGGCACCAAACTCTTCTAAGGTTTTGACCACTTGCGCTATGTTGGAGGCTTTCTGCCCGATGGCCACGTAAATGCAGTGAATATCCGAGTTCTTCTGGTTGATGATGGTATCTAAGACAATGGCGGTCTTTCCGGTCTGCCGGTCGCCGATGATTAGCTCTCTTTGCCCTCTTCCAATCGGAATCATGGAATCAATCGCCTTCAGGCCGGTCTGCACCGGCTCATTGACCGGGCGGCGCTGCACCACATTGGGCGCTCGACCTTCCATTGGTCTGAATCTATCCGTGACAATCGGTCCTTTGCCATCTATGGGATTGCCGAGGGGGTCGACTACTCTGCCCGACAATGCTTCGCCCACAGGAACCGAGGCGATTCTGCCGGTTCGCTTGACCATGTCCTGCTCTTTTATGCCTCGGTCTGAGCCAAAAAGCGCTACGCCGACATTGTCCTCTTCCAAATTTAAAACCATCCCGACCGTGCCGTTGGAGAATTCGACTAATTCGGACATCATCACATCTTCCAAGCCCCACACCCGGGCGATTCCGTCCCCGACCTGTAAGACGGAGCCGACCGACTCTAAGGCTAATTTCTCTTCGTATTTTTCAATCTCTTTCTGGATGACCCAGGAGACTTCTTCCGGTTTTAATGGCATTCCAACTCCTTAAATTTCTCTATTCGGTTTGAAAATCTACGCTACTCTGACTTCTAAAAGACTCTCTTTCAAGCTTAAGAGCCGGTCTCTTATGCTCCAGTCCATCACCTGGTTGCCCAAGACCAAAATTACTCCACCCACCAGCTGCGGGTCTACCTTTTCCTTCATCTCAATCTTTTTCCTATAGGCTTTTTCTAACTTCTCTCTGAGCCTTTCCTTTAAAACTGGCTCAGCCGGCACTGCGGTAATCAAATTGGTTTCTATGATTCCCAAGCTCTCTTTGACCCGGTGATGATACTCCCGGCTTATTACCGCCAAGAAATTCATCCTTCCCTTCTCCAAAACGAAATAAAGGAGGTTCAAAAATTTCTGATCCACCTTTCCCGCTAAAATTGCCTGCAGGGCCCTTCTCTTCTCTTCCCTTTTAATCTGAGGGGCGGAAAGAAAAGTCCTCAGCCGGGGATTGTTTTTGAGTGCTTCAACCAAGGCCTCCAATTCCAGCTGACCGCTTTCTAATTCTGCCTTGGAAGAGGCCAGATTAAAAAGCGCCCGGGCGTAGCGGGAGCCGACTTCTCCGGCTATCATTTGAACTCCGCCTGGTCAATGAATTCCTCGATTAATTTTTGGTGTTTCTGGGCGTCTAATTTTTCCTTGATGATTTTCTCGGTAGCCGCCACAGTCATATTCACCAGGTCATTTTTGAGCTGAATCTTGGCCTTGGCGATTTCCCGCTCGACCTGTTCCTTAGTGCGGTCTAATATTTCCCTGGCCTGGGCCCTGGCTTCGGTCTGAATCTCCTGGGAGATTTTTCGCCCCTCATTGACCGCCTCCTGGATTTTGGCCCGGGCCTCCGCCTCAATGCCTTTGAGTTTCTCCTGATATTCTTCTGTCAGAGTCTGGACTTTTTTCTTCTGCTCTTCGATTCCTTCGAATTCCGCCCTGATTTTCTTTCTTCTCTCTTCCATGACCGACAGAAGCGGCTTCCAGGCAAACTTTTTCAGCACCCAGACCACTATCAGAAAGGCAACAATCTGAGTTAAAACCTGCCCTATTTCTAAGCTCATAGTAGCTTCTATCCTCTATCTAACTAGAAGACCTGTTGGCTGAGTTCAGCCTCTTAGCCGATTTTAGGCAATACGATAAAAAACACAATCAGGGCATATATCGTCAGAGCTTCAATCAAGGCCGCCCCGATGATCATGTTGGTCTGAATTTTGCCGGTCGCATCCGGCTGACGGCCGATCGCCTCCATGGCTCCTCCGACGGCTCGTCCCAGGCCGATGCCTGAGCCTAACGCCGCGATTCCCACTGCCAATGGTGCTGATATCGCTAAAGCGGTACTGATTTCCATTTTTCCTCCTTAGATTGGTTTAATGTTTTTCTTCTGAGTGTGGCGCAGATAGTAGAATATAGACTGTGCTCAATAAAGTAAAGACTAGTGCCTGTAATAAGCTGGTCAACATGGCTAAAAACATAAAGGGGACCTGCAGCGGCAGTCCTACCGGGGATTTGAGGGCTGATAAAAGAGTGATTCCCAAAAGAGCAAAGGCGGCTATTAAGATATCTTCCCCTAAAATATTCCCAAACAGACGCAGCGAAAGCGTTACGGGTCGGGAGAGCTGGGTAATCAGCTCCACCGGGAACATCAAAGGAGCCATGGCCCAGCCAACCACTCCTTTGGGGGAGCCGGCCATGTGATAGATAAATCCGAACAGACCCATGTTTCTGATGTTGAGGTACTGCACTGTCACAAAGACGCAAATGGCCAAAGCCGCAGTTATGTTCAAGCTCGAGGAGGGGGATTTCATAAAGGGAATTAAGCCGAACAAATTCATAAATAGAATATAGAGAAAAAGAGTCCCTAAGAAGGGGAGATATTTCTCCCCTTGAGGTCCTAACACTCCCACGATAAAACTGCGCAGGCCATCCACCACTATCTCCAAAAAGTTTTGTAACCCGGAGGGAATCAAGGCTCTCTTTCTGGTGCCTAAGAAGAAAAGCAGCCAGATCGAGAAGGCGATAATCAGCGAGAAGACGATATTCTCCCAGTGGTGCAGAAAAGCGGCCCAGGCCGTGTCATGAAACTTGTGATAGAGCAGGGTGACGAAATTAGGCAGCTCCGGCGCTTCCGCCGAAGAGCCGGCCTCTTCTCCGGTCTGGGTGACTATTCCGAAAAAGAAAAGTCTCGACCAGCTCATGCCTTCTTAGATTTCTCTTTGGTTTGAGTTTTTTCCAGAAACAATCTCCCCAAGCCTTTCAGAAATATCACCGCAAAGATGAGCGAAAATCCCAAGAGCAAGCTCAAAGGTGGCACATAGTAAATCTTTAACAAACCAAATCCGGCCAAATATAGTAACGGAAACTTGATTCCTAAGATGGTGTAAATCTTCAGATGGTCTTTGGGGCCGACCACTAACCAGTTTCGCACCAATTGCTTTAAAAAAAAGAGGTTGACGCAACCCCATATAGCTCCGGCAAAAATCCCCAGGCCGTAAGGAAGACCATAGTAAAAGCTCACTACTATTAAGACTAACACCGCTAAAATCAGGGTGGTCTTGATGACCCGATTTATGAACTCAAGCTCCATCGTTCCCGAATTTTTTTACGATTCGATGCACTTCTCTGAATCCGGCCACAAAGCCTATCAGCAGAAAGAGATACATCAGATACGGACCGGTTCCTAACTTTTTATCCAGCCAGCTGCCGATGAACCAGCCCAAAACCGGCGGCACTGCCAGAACAAACGGCACGGTAATATAAGCGCCAATCTGTCGGGCTCTCTTCTGCTTATCCTCCGGATTGTCCACATGACCTTCCTGCCGTCAGATAAAGACTTGCTAATATATCAGCCCCAAAACCTCTGTCAAGTTTTTTGTGCAAATTTTCACAAGGTTTCCGCCTTTCATACGTTAGTTTCCTCAATTCTAATTAAACTTTTTCTGGCTCCAGATGTCAAATTTATCGAGTGCGAATCTGAAAGTTTTGCATATATTAAGCTCATGCGGTCTAACTTCATATTCTCCTTGCTATTCGCTTTAATTTTTTGGGGTTCCAGCCTAGTAAAAGCTGCCAATTGTGACAGCACCAGCAAAGGTTATACCCCCTTTATCGATTTGGGAACAGCCACTTATCAAGGGTTTGAAGGCGGATTATATCCCGGAGGAAGTAACTTTAGACCATCAGCGCATAATTCCGTCGGATTAAATTTAGGCTGGGGCATCCGGCCTTTGAATAATTCCGGACAGCCTGACTCTTTAGGCAAAATAGTTTTGATTTCGATAGGGATGTCCAACTGCTCCCAGGAATTTTCAACTTTTATCCCCTTAGCTTACGCTGATACATCCAAGAATCCCGACCTGCTAATAATCAACGGCGCCCAGGGTGGACAGACTGCCGCCATCATTCAAGAGTCTACTGCTTTCTTCTGGGACACAGTCGATGCCAGATTAAGCCATGCTGGAGTGACTCCTGTGCAAGTGCAAATAGCCTGGCTAAAAGAGGCCAATGCCAATCCAACCGCCCCTTTCCCTACTCACGCCGAAACTCTGCAGGCTCAATTAGCGCAAATTACCAGAGTGGCCAAGAATCGTTATCCCAATCTGAAAATTATTTATCTTGCCAGCCGGACTTATGGTGGCTACGCTTCCACAACTTTGAATCCTGAGCCTTACGCCTATGAGTCTGGTTTTTCCGTGAAGTGGCTGCTTGAAGAGCAAATCAATGGCGACCCCAGCTTGAATTATGATTCTGCCCAGGGACAGGTCTTTGCTCCCTGGCTCTCCTGGGGACCCTATTTATGGGCCGATGGCTTGAATCCCAGAAGCGACAGCCTAATCTGGCTCTGCTCCGATTTTTCTGCCAGTGACGGCACGCATCCTTCCGCCACCGGCAGAATCAAAGTGGCCAATCTGCTTTTAGATTTCTTCAAGTCCGATTCAACCTCCCTCCCCTGGTTCAAGAAAAATATCTACGTTTCCGGCGACGCCAACCGCGATAGATTGATTACTCTGAGTGATGTGATTTTTCTGGTGAATTACATCTTCAAAGGTGGTCTTTATCCCTATCCCTTCCAAGCCGGCGACCCCAACTGCAGCGGTAATATTACCCTGTCCGATCTGATTTATTTAGTCAATTACCTCTTCAAATCCGGCCCCGCCCCTTGCAATTAGTTTTTCACAGTAACGAATCTCGTAGGGCGGGATCCTTCCCGCCCTGGTCTCAATCCAGCCGAGGAAAGGATCCTCGGCTACGGCAATGCCGACTGATTCTGCCATCATTGCGGGCCCTGTCATCGACCCTGAGGGGCTCAGACCCCGAAGGGAGCTATGTCGAAGGGCGTGGCAGTCCCCTTATTAAAAGACGCAGCTAATTCTAGGGAACTGCCACGTCGTCCCGACAGAGGTCGGGACTCCTCGCAATGACTGCCCTTTAATTACTCCCCCCACTCCGCCACAAACACATTCGTCTCCCCCTCTTTCTTATTATTCCTGTTCGAGCAGAAGACTAACTTCTTCCCGTCATTTGAAAACATCGGAAACCCATCAAAAGTCGGATTGTAAGTAATCCTTTCTAATCCGGTGCCGTCGACGTTGATAAGATACAGCTCAAAATTCCTCCCTTTAGGGTCATCCATATTCGAGGCAAAAATAATTTTCTTTCCGTCCGGCCTAAAATAAGGGCAGAAGTTCGCCGCCCCGTTGTTAGTAATCTGAGTCCGCCCGGTTCCGTCTGCATTCATGACGAACAGCTCCAAATACCTCGGCTCGATCAATCCCTCTTTTAATTTCTCCTGATAATCCTTCAATTCCGCCGAATCCGTGATGACCCTGGCCCGGAAGCAAATCTTCTTGCCATCTTGAGAGTAAAAAGCCCCTCCGTCGTAACCCGGAGAATTAGCAAGCCTTTTGACATTCTTGCCCTCGGTGTCCATTTCATACAGCTCCAAATCCCCATCCCGGTCTGAAGTGAACAAAATCTTCTTTCCGTCCGGCGAGAAGACGCACTCTGCATCGTAGCCGTAAGTATCGGTCAATTGTTTCAAATTTGAGCCATCCGGATTGGCAATGAAGATATCGTAAGTCTTGTATAAGGCCCAGACATAGCCCTTGGAATAATCCGGCGGAGGAGGACAGCTGTCACCCCCCAAGTGGGTTGAAGCGAAGATTATCTTCTTCTTATCCGGTGAATAAAACCCGCAGGTGCATCTTCCCTTGCCGGTGGAGACCAACCTCTGTGGCTCACTGTTCACGCTCATGGTGAAAATCTGGTCGCATCCGAATGGCTCCCGGGTGGATTGAAAGATTAAATTCTTCCCGTCGGCGGAAAAATAGGCCTCAGCATTCTCACCTCCAAAGGTTAGTTGCCTTATATTCTTCAGATGTCTTTCCTGATTTTCTTGCGGGACGACCATCTGAACCAGCAAGAACAAACTTATCGTAGCTAACGAAAATTTTTGCATTTCTCCTCCTGCTTTCGGGCCGTCAATTAAAGTGTAGCAATTCCAAAGTCAATTTCTATTTACTACGAATCGCATTCCCCCCCTGGTTGAAAACCCTAGGACTCTACATATATTGTCTATTAATGAAAAAAGTCACCCTGCTCGGCTCCACCGGCTCAATTGGTAAGCAGACCTTGGAAGTCATCGAGCGCTTCCCAGAAGAACTCTCCGTTTTCGCCCTTTCCGCTCACTCCAATATCGAACTTTTGTCTGAACAAGTTGCCAGGTTCAAGCCCAAATTAGCTGTTCTAACCGACCAGAAATCCTATGAAGCATTGAAGGGAAAAGTCTCTCAGGCGACTCAATTGCTTTTTGGTGCTGACGGCCTAAAACAGGTAGTCTCAGCTCCTGAAGTTAATTTAGTCGTCGACGCCTTGGTCGGCGCTGCTGGACTTTCGCCCTGCCTGCAAGCCATCCAAGCGGGCAAAGACATCGCCTTGGCCAATAAAGAAGTCTTGGTCATGGCCGGCCAGCTTGTGACTCAGAAAGTTAAAGAGAAAAATGTTCGTCTGATTCCAATTGATTCCGAGCACTCCGGCATGTTGCAATGTCTCTCTGCCGGAAAACTTAGCGAAGTAGCAAGACTGATAATCACCGCCTCAGGCGGCCCTTTTCTGAATACTCCCTTGGAAGGGTTACAGAAAGTAACGGTTCAGCAGGCCCTAAATCACCCCACCTGGCGCATGGGGAAGAAAATCACCATCGACTCAGCCACCCTGATGAACAAAGCCCTGGAAATCATCGAAGCCCACTGGTTGTTTGGGATTGAGCCGGAGAAAATCAAAGTTCTGATTCATCCTCAATCCATCATCCACTCCTTAGTAGAGTTTATCGACGGCTCAATTGTAGCTCAACTCGCCCCGCCGGATATGAGGCTTCCTATCGAATATGCCCTTTTCTATCCCAAAAGAATGCCAAAGGTCATCAACAATTTTGCCCTTTCCTCCGTAGATAAACTGATCTTTCGGGAACCAGATTTGGCTAAATTCAAAGCGATCACTTTTGCTTATCAGGTGCTAAAGCGGGGAGGAACTGCCCCGGCGGTATTGAATGCGGCCAACGAGGTGGCCGTGAATTTGTTCTTGCAGGAAAAGCTTTCATTTATTAGAATAACCGAGGTAATTGAAGAAGTCCTGTCCCGGCAAGGAGTAGAACCAAACCCGAATTTAGACGATATATTAGAGAAGGATAGCTGGGCCAGGGAGAAAACTTTAGAAATAGCAGGCGTTAAGATATGACAACCGTACTATCATTTGTTTTTGTCCTAGGAATACTGGTCTTCGTACATGAGTTCGGCCATTTCATTGTGGCCCGCTTATGCGGAATCAGGGTGGAAAAATTCTCGCTCGGCTTTCCTCCCAAACTCATAAGCAAAAAGGTCGGCCACACCGAATACATGCTCTCCTGGATTCCTCTGGGCGGCTATGTCAAATTAGCCGGCGAAAATCCGGAAGAATCTACCGGCTCCAACCCCTGGGAATTCTTGGCCCAGCCAGTCTGGAAGCGCTCCCTGGTGATTGTGGCCGGCCCGGTGATGAATTTCCTTCTGGCTATAGTCTTCTTTTGGGGCATCCTCTTTGTCAGCGGTCAGCATATTCCGAATTTAGAATCCACGGTAATCGGCCAGTTGACTCCCGGTGGCCCGGCTGAGAAGGCGGGTTTGAAGCCGGGGGATAAAGTTCTTTCAGTAAACGGCACTCAGGTCACCAATTTTGACCAGATGGCTGAGATTATCTACCAGCAGGTGGAAAAGCCGGTTTTGGTGCAGTGGGAAAGAGAGGGGCAGATTCTGCAGAAGGAGATTAAGACCTTTAAGGAAAAGGTCTATGATGAGACCGGCAAGTCTCGGTTCATCGGCAAGATTGGGATAGGCCCCGTGGCTACTCACCGTTCCCTCAATCTCTTTCAGTCCTTTATCAAGGGAATTGACGTCACTTTAGGCTTGTGCGGTCAGATTTTTACAGTTTTGTACGGCTTGATTACCGGCGCCCTCTCTTTGAAGACTTTGGGCGGGCCCATATTTATAGCTCAGGCGGCCGGCCAGACCGCCCAGCAGGGAATCAGCGCCTTGCTTTTCTTCACCGCCCTCTTGTCGGTTAACTTGGCTATCCTTAACCTCTTGCCCATTCCGGTCTTGGACGGAGGCCATTTGTTATTCCTGGCCATAGAGAAAATCCGCCGGAGGCCCTTGAGTATAAAGCAGAGAACCGTGATGCAGCAGGTAGGGATGGGTTTCCTTTTGGTCTTAATTCTGTTTATCACTTATAATGACATTTTCCGCCTCTTGGGGAAATAGGGCCGTTCCAGCTTGACAATTGCTTCATCCTGCTTGAGCTTCCAGACGTATAATATCTTCGGAGTAATATTCTTCTTGAGCAGAATTGAAGTTGCCAGTTAAAGGCTATTTACTTAAATAAGTGACAGTCGGCAGTTGAAATTTGACTAAATTCGGAGGTAGAATGTCTTTCAGAAAAAAAGAAGGCCAGCCCCCTAAGAGGAAATCGACCTTACGGGAATATGCTGAATCCCTGATTATTGCCTTAATCCTGGCTCTGATTATCAAGACCAGCCTGGTGGAGGCCTATAAGATCCCTTCCGGCTCCATGGAAAATACATTGCTGGTGGGGGACTTTTTGCTGGCCAATAAGTTCATCTACGGGGCCAAGATTCCCTTGATCGAGGCGCATCTGCCGGCCGTCCGGGAGCCTCGGCCCGGAGATGTGATTATCTTCAAATTTCCCTTGAACCCTAGACAGAACTACATCAAAAGATTGATAGCCACTGGCGGCCAGACCGTGCAAATCAGGGATAAACAGGTCTTTGTGGATGGAAAACTCATTTCTCTTCCGCACCAGGGGAAATATACTGATCCCTGGGCCAATTCGCCCGGTAGAGATAATTTCGGCCCGGTAACTGTCCCGCCCGGGAAGCTTTTCGTCATGGGGGATAACCGGGACAATAGCTACGACTCCCGCTTCTGGGGTTTTCTGGATAGGAAATTAGTTTTGGGGAAAGCCATGATTCTGCACTGGTCCTGGAAACCGGATGAAGGAGACACCGGCTCACTGCAGTCAGCCACCTATCCTCAGGGAAGGCGTACCCAGCCGGAGAAGAACATTCTGGAGAAGGTCGGCTCCAAGATTGTCTCCATCGCCTATGACATAATCCGCATCCCCTGGAAAGTCCGCTGGGACCGGGTCGGAAACATCATCCGCTAATCCTGCGGGGGTAATAACCCTCTGGATGACTGACTATAGTATAAAAAGATTTAATGCTTACACAAAGGAGGAGCTGCTGGGGACTCTTAGACAGTTCGCAGATGAAAAACAGCTGAAATATATAGCATCTGATGATTTTTGCAAATGGCTTGGGATATCACCTACTACGATAAGTAGACACTTCGGCGCATGGAGTACTTTCTGTAAAGAAGCTGGCCTTAATCCCCGTTATGATAGAACTGATGATAAGGACATCTTGCTAGAAAACCTAGGAAGCGTATGGGAGGCACTTGGCCGACAACCTCGCTCTAAGGAGATGAAACAGCCACTTTCGGCTGTTTCAAACTCACGGTATCTAAAGGTATTTGGAAATTGGTACCAAACCTGCTTAGAGTTTCTCTCATGGAAATCTGGACTCTCTTCAAAGGATATAGCCAGGCAAACCAAAGATACTAGAATATCGACTCCACAGGGGCTGAGGGTGAAACGTGGAATCTCGCTGTCACTGAGATATGATGTTCTCAAACATGACCGATTTCGCTGCGTCAAATGTGAACGTGCTCCGGCTTTAGACCCTGGTGTAGTGCTGCATGTAGACCACATACATCCACACGCAAAAGGAGGGCAGACTAAGCGTGAGAATCTTCAAACTTTATGTGCGAAATGTAATCTAGGTAAATCTGATAGATTGTGACCACGAGCAATATAAAAGACCGTGTAAGCACTTACAGCGATATGGCACAACGAAGAGCTTTACCCTCTCAAAAGCATTACCTATCCGGACACTCTCAAAACACGGATATTAGATAATGCTCTCCTTAAAACTGGAGAGTATTTCTAAGTCTTTCGGCTATCGGCAGGTCCTAAAAGGTATCAACCTGGAAGTCCAGCCGGGCCAGTGCTGCGGCATCGTCGGCCCCAACGGCTCCGGCAAATCCACTCTCTTGAAAATTGCGGCCGGGCTGATTTCACCTACTTCCGGCAAAATTAGATTCGCTGACAGTAATAAAATAGTTACTTTCGATACTGCCCGCAATTCCCTCTTCTGGATTGCCCCGGATTTAGAATTTTACGGAGAGCTTACCGCTTTAGAGAACCTCTCTTTATTTGCAAAGATTCGAGGCTTGAAGAAAAGTAGAGCCGAAATAGTGGAGCAGATTGATCGGGTCGGACTGGAGAAAAGGGAAAATGACCAGGTCGGCTCCTACTCTACCGGCATGAGGCAGAGATTGAAATTTGCCTTAGCCTTGGTGTGTGAGCCACAGATTTTGCTCTTAGATGAGCCGGGGAGCAACTTAGACTGGCAGGGAGTTGACTTCGTAGATAGATTTATTCGTGACCTAAAACAGAAAACCGCCCTCTGCCTGGCCACCAATAATCCGGACGAAACCAAATATGCCGACTTCTCTATCCATCTGGGTTGAACGGGTCTCCGCTCTTTTTCTGAAGGAGATTAAATCCGAGCTCCGCACCCGCTATGCCTTCAATTCTTTGTTGATGTTTTCGGTGGTCACCCTGACAGCGGTCAGTTTCTCGGTCGGACAGTTTACCCTTTCAGTGCAGGTGAAGTCGGCTCTCTATTGGCTGATTTTGTTTTTTGCCTCCATGGCCGGCCTGGCTCAAGTCTTCATCAAAGAGGAAGAGGCCAAGACCTCTTATCTTTTGAAACTGGCCAGTCCGCCGGCCATCATCTACCTGGGGAAATTTCTTTACAATTGGGTTTTGCTTTTGGCCTTACAGGTGATTATAATACCCCTGTTTGTGATTTTTCTTAATTTGGAATTAGTTAATTTGGCTCTGTTTTTGACCGTATCATTCCTGGGCAGCTTGGCCTTGTCGGCTGCCACTACTATAATAGGAGCGATTGTGTCCAAAGCTAACGTGAAAGGCGCCCTGTTTGCAGTCCTCTCCTTTCCTCTTTTGATTCCGGTTCTGGTAGCAGGAATAGAGGGAGCGCAATTGGCAACCTCCGGCGCTAAATTCAGCGAAGCCTGGGGACAAATCAGCCTTCTTTTATCTTTCAGCGTGGTGATGCTGACCGTCTCTATAATCTTGTTTGAATTCGTCTGGAGCGAATGAAATGTTGTGGAAAATCCTCCTTTTCGTGGTGATGACTCTTATCATAATTTTCGCTAATCTCTGGCCTCCGCCCCAGGAAAAGTTAGGAGAGGTTTCGCGTATATTCTATTTCCACGTTCCAGTGGCCTGGGTTTCGGTAGTCGCTTTTTTAGTGGCGATGATAAACTCAGTCCAGTACTTGAGAACTAAGAATTTGCAGTACGACACCAACAGCGCCATTTCATCCCGCATCGGCCTCCTGTTTGCTTTTCTGGCTACCGTGACTGGCTCCCTCTTTGCCAAAGCGGCCTGGGGCTCTTACTGGAACTGGGATCCCAGAGAGACTTCATTGTTTGTCCTGCTTCTGATTTACGGAGCTTATTTGGCCTTACGGTCGGCTGTGCCGGAGGAGAGCAAGAAAGCGGCTCTGAGTGCGGTCTATTCTATCTTGGCTTTTGTGACGGTGCCATTTTTAGTGTTTGTAGTACCGCGAGTCTTCAAATCTCTGCATCCCACTGACTCAATCGTGGATAAGAGCATGAAAATTCAGATGTCCGGCCAGGTCTCCAGCTTATTCTTTCCCTCCCTGGCCGCCTTTACCGTATTATTTTTCTGGATGTATCATCTGGAGCAAAAAGTAGAAATGAAAAGCAAAAAGGAGGCTTAGTTGTCCGGTAATTTAATGGCCACTTTGGGTATCTTGTTGATTTGGATAGCGGTCTTCGTATATTTATGGAGATTGGACCGCAAGTTGAAGGAGAAGTGAAATGAAACCTAAATACATCATCGCCGCGATAGTGGTAATAGTGTTTTTGGTCTTCGGAGCTTTCTCGCTGAAGAAATCTTTGACCCCTTATGTCAGCTTTGCCCAGGCCCAGAAAGGCGGCACCGTTCAGATTATCGGCAAACTGGTTTCTGGCACCGATTATTATGACACTCAGACTCAGAAATTGGCTTTTACCCTGATTGACGACCAGGGGCACGGCCAGATGAAGATTTTGTACAACGGGGTCAAGCCAGGGAATTTCGAACAGGCTACTGAGATTGTGGCCATCGGCAAGTATCAAAATGGAACTTTTGAGGCTGACCAGCTCCTGGTGAAGTGCCCCTCCAAATATCAGGGCCTAGAGCAGCCTAAGTAATGCTCTTGGGGCAGGCCACCCTATATCTCACCACAGTTTTCACCCTGCTGGCTTTAGCCTTATACGGCGCCAGCCTTAAGAACAATCGCCTCCTTAAGTTAGCCAGATTTTCCTTCTGGTTGGCAACTTTCTTTTGTGCAATTAGCTCGTTTGCGCTTCTCTACGCTTTTCTGACTCACGATTTCCGCATCTCCTATGTCTTTGGCTACTCCTCCTCTGACCTTCCCCTATTTTATTTAATCTCCTCCTTCTGGGCCGGCCAGGAAGGAAGCTTCTTGCTTTGGCTTTTGATTGGCTTCCTTTTGGGATTATTTGTAATCAAAAGCGCCAAAGAAGAGCAGGCCCCGGTTTTGTTTTACTTTACCCTAGTGCAGGTTTTCATCCTCTTCATGCTCCTGAAAAAATCACCTTTTGAACTCTTGCCCCAGGCGCAAACCGAAGGCCGGGGCTTGAATCCCTTATTACAGGACCCCTGGATGGTGGTCCATCCTCCTTTGGTTTTTTTGGGCTATGCTGCCCTGACTGTACCCTTTGCTTTTGCTATAGCCGCCCTGCAAAAGAATAACTTTGATACCTGGTATAAAAGAGCCTTCCCCTGGGTCTCCTTCAGCATTTTGTCATTAGGTGCAGGAATTTTTGTGGGGGGATTCTGGGCTTACAAAGTTCTGGGCTGGGGAGGTTACTGGGGCTGGGACCCGGTGGAAAACGCCTCTTTAATCCCCTGGTTGACTTCTCTGGCCTTGGTGCATGGCTTGATTTTGGAGAAAGTGCAGGGGAGTCTGCGCAAGACCAATCTTTTCCTGGCCATTATTTCTTTCTTACTGGTAGTCTATGGCACTTTTTTGACCCGCTCCGGCGTCTTGGCTGACTTCTCGGTCCACTCCTTTGCCGACTTGGGAATCAATGCCTACTTGATCTTTTTCATGCTCCTTTTCCTGGCAGTCTCCATCGGGCTGATGCTGGGGAGATTCCCTGCCTTGAAAGTCCAGAAAACTTCTACTGATCCCATCTCACAGCAGAAGTTCATTATTTACGTTATCTGGGGCTTGGCAATTCTTTCTTTTCTGGTTCTACTTGGAACTTCGGCCCCGCTTATAACCAAAATTCTGACACAGCCCTCCAATGTCGCCATCAGTTATTATGTGAAAATTTCTCTACCGTTGGCAGTCCTCTTGGTTCTCTTCTTAAGCTTCTCCCCTTTGCTGGACTGGCAGAAAACCGATTTAACGGTTCTGCGAAAAAAAGTCCTGCTCCCATTCATAATCGCTTTGGCTCTGACTCTTCTAAGCTATCTCTGGGGAGTAAAAAATCTTAGCCACCTGCTTCTGCTTTTCTTCACTCTCTGGGCTCTGCTGAGCAATTTGGTCAGATTCTTCAGAAAATTGCCTGAGGGCTTGGTGCAGACTGCCGGTTTTATGACCCACCTCGGCTTTGCCCTGCTTGTAATCGGAATACTTTTTTCTTCCGGTTACTCCCGGTCTCAGAGGGTGGCCCTGGAAAAAGGCAAGCCCCAGACCATCGAAAAATTCCAGCTCACCTATCAGGGAGAGATTCCGGAGCAGAATAAACAGAACTCGGTCAGCTTACTTTTTGCCGAAAATGGAAAGAGTCGGGAAGTGCGTCCCAAATTATATTTTTCCGACTACACTCAGGAGCAGATGCGCAAGCCCTATATCCGGCGCGGCTTTACTTTTGATTTGTATCTGGCTCCCTTGGAATTGAGAAAAATAGCTTCTCACTCCGACAGCGCCGTGATTCTGGGTAAGGGGGAGAGTTTTGAGATTTCTGGTTACAAAGTGACCTTTGTCGATTATGAAATGGAGCCTCACACTGAAGGCGGCCAGATGAAAATCGGCGCAAAGCTCTCGGTCAGTTCAAATGACAGCAGCCTGACCCTGGTCCCGTATCAAATCGTAGGGGGAGAAGAGCCTGAATTTCACGACGTGACCCTGCCGGACGGTCAGACTAAAATAATCTTGGAAAAGATTATAGCCGATTCCAGACAGATTGGCCTGATAGTTCATACTGAAGCTCAAGGCGCAGAACCGACTGAAACTCTCCTGATAGAAGTGAGCCACAAGCCTTTGATAAATCTTTTGTGGCTGGGTGGAGTTCTGGTTATGCTGGGAAGCCTTCTTTCCATTAAAAGAAGAGTTAGTTAGCTGCCGATCCCAAGCATACACGTAAATTTGAAGCTAGAAGTTTGAGTGAGCTAATCCATCACTGATTTTGCACTCCTACCCTATTTGAATTTTCGCCTTCTAAACTTTACCTTATGCCGCATGTGGCCTAAGTTGCGAAACGCTATCCTCTGCCTGCGGGTAGAAGAATTCATCGCCTTTTTCTTTTTTCTCCCTATGACTTACTTCACTTTCAAAGCCTATTTCTTCTTTAAATCCCAGGGGGACGTTCCCAATGCCATCCAGGGAGGAGTGGCCCGCTGGCTCACCACTATTGGGGTCTTCTTTCTCTTTCTAGTGGCGATTAAATTCAAACCGGAGTGGAAAATTCTCCGGGACGGTCTCCCTTTCGGCTTTTGCATCGCCATATACACTAATCTGCACGACACCATCCACTTCGCCAATCCGCATGACATCCATAATACTTTGGTCAAAATTGACGCCTTTCTGTTTGGAGTCCAGCCCTGCGTCTGGGCAGAAAGATTCATTCATCCTTTTCTGACCGACTTTTTCACTTTATTCTATGTCCTTTTTTTCCTGTGGGCGCCTCTTTTGGCTTTGATTCTCTATCTGAAAAAAGATCAGGTCAAATTCCGCTACACCATGGTAGGGGTGATTTTGGCCTTTTACCTGGGCTATTTCGGCTACATTTTATTTCCAGCCGCCCCACCCAGGATTGTCTTAGCCGGCTATTTTTCCAAAACCCTGCATGGATTGCCCTTTTTGGATGAAGTCAGAAGATCGATTGACGTCATTCCCTCTACCAGCCGGGCTGCCTTCCCCTCCTTGCATGCCGCCGCGACTCTGGTGGCCCTCTTTTTTGCCTGGAGGTATGCCAGATGGTATTTCTGGCTAGTCTTGCCTTTTGCCGTAGGACTAATTCTATCGACTATTTATTTGCGCCACCATTACGCCATTGACCTTATTGCCGGCTGGGGTTTAGCCCATTTGGCTGTCTGGCTGGGCCCTAAAGTGGAAAGGGGCTGGACTAATTGGCAGGCTACGCACGCCTCTGCCTAGACAGCAATTCAGTCCATGATAGAGCCTGAGAGCGCCAAAATCTAAAGCAAATCAGCCGGATTAACATCCACTGTAATTCTTATTTCTTTTTTTAATTCCAACTTACCCGGCTTCAGAATTTCTTCCACTCTTCGCAGAGTCTCAAATACCTGCCCGGTTTTCAGCATGACCCGGTAGCGATATTTTCTTCTCACTTTTTCCAAGGGAGCCGGAGCCGGCCCCAGAATCGTATAAAGACCCTTTGGCTGGGAATCAGATAATAAATCAGCCAGCCTTTTAGCCCCTCTTTGTACTTTGGCCAAATCGACTCCGGAGACCAAGAGCATGATGATGTGGCAAAAAGGGGGATAGCCCAATTCTCTTCTGGTGGAAATTTCCTGCTGGTAGAATCCGGTGTAATCCTGCTGGCTGGCCAACTGAATGGAGTATTCTAAAGGATGGTAAGTCTGCACTAAAACCTTGCCCGGTTTTTCTCCCCGGCCGCTCCGTCCGGCTACTTGGGTCAGAAGCTGAAAAGTCCTTTCCGGCGCCCGAAAATCCGGCAGCTCTAAAGAAGTATCAGCCGAGATGACCCCCACTAAAGTGACTTCGGGAAAGTCATATCCCTTGGTGACCATCTGGGTGCCCAAAAGGATGGGGAATTTTCCGGCTTGAAAATCAAGCAACAGATTGCGCGCATAATTTCTTTTGCCGGTTACATCCGAGTCTAAACGGCGGACGCTCTCTTCTCCGGCCAGCTTTTTGATTTCGTCTTCAATTCTCTGGGTCCCGGCTCCCGGATAAAGAAATCTCAGGCTGTTGCAGGCCGGGCAGGCAGAAGGAGCTTTTTTCTGGTAGCCGCACAGATGGCATTTTAGCCAGAGTCCTTCCCGATGATAGGTCAGGGTCACATTACAGTTCCGGCAGATGGGCACAAAGCCGCACTCTTGGCATTTAATCAGGGTGGAAAATCCCCGCCGGTTCAGGAATAGAATTATCTGTTGCTTTTCCAGCAATTCCTGTTTAATTTCCTGCTTTAATCGCTCCGAGAGAAATCCATAATTTCCATTTTTCCTTTCGGCCTTCAGGTCTATAATTTCAACCTTGGGCAGAGGCTTCTTTTGGACCCGTTCGGGTAATGTCAAAAGGGTATATTTTCCATTTAAGGCGTTATAGTATGACTCCAAAGAGGGAGTGGCTGAGCCTAAGATGACCGTAGCCTTTTCTAATTTCCCTCTCACTAAGGCTAAATCTCTGGCGTTATAGCGGGGAGCCGGGTCGGACTGCTTGTAAGAGTTGTCATGCTCCTCGTCTACTATGATGAGACCGACATTTTCCAGGGGTGCGAAAATGGCCGAGCGCACTCCAATCACCACCGGATACTTTCCTGCCTTGATTCTTCTCCAGGCCTCGGCCCTCTCTTTGTCGGTCAGGCCGGAGTGGAGCTGGATTACCTTATCTTGGAAGACCCCCCTGAAACTCAGAATGGTCTGTACGGCTAAAGAGATTTCCGGAACTAAAACCAGAGCGGCTCTGCCTTGTTCTAAAACAGTTTGACAGGCACGGATATAAATTTCGGTCTTGCCGCTGCCGGTCACTCCCTGCAGAAGATGACGAGCAAAGGTTTTTTTCTCCAATCCTGCTTTAATTTTTTCCAGGACTCCCTTCTGTTCAGGATTAAGTTCAATTTCTTTCCTCTCTGGAACTAAGTAAGTCTGCCAGACCTCTTTCTCCTCGATTTTGATTAATCCCTCTTTCTGCAGCCGTTTCAAGATTTTCCCGCATTGGGGAAAATTCCTCTTAATACCCCTGACCGAGACCGGGCATTCTGACTGAAGAAAATCCCACACTTCTCTTTCCTTCTGACTCAATTCAACCGGCTGGGGGAGTATTATCTTTTGCACCATCTGCTCTGCTCTGATCTTCTGACCGACTGTCGCGGATGAGTAAGAGAGTTCTACTACCCCTTTGTTTTCCAGCTCTCTTAAAATCTCACCGACCGGAAAATTCCTGAATTTTCTGGAAAGCGCAGCGGACGACAGTCTGGTCTTGGGTCTGGATTTCAAGTAGGTCAGCAATTTTTCCTGGTCAGAAGTTAAATTGATTTTGCCTGAGCTTTCCTTAGCCGGCAACTCCACCCAGATCTGTGGCTTGGTTTTCATCCCTGGCAAAGCCGCCTGGATGGCCTCCCCCCAGGAGCAGAAGTAATAATTGGCGGTCCATCTGGTCAGCTCCAAAAGCTGGGTGGAGAGAAGTGGGTCTGAGGGATTAACCTGTACGATCGGTTTGGTCTCAATTTCAGTTTTAGCCAACAGGCGAGTCACTATTCCGGCGGTAACTTTCTTCCCCAAGGGAGCCAAAACCTGTACCCCGGGCCTGACTCCTGACTCTAAATGGCGGGGGACCGAGTAAGTGAATCCCTGCCGGACCGGTAAAGCGAAGACCACTTCTACGTACATGCAGTCAAAATAAGAAAATGGCAGTGGATTGCCACTGCCATTTCAGTTTCAAAACAAAGAAATGCTAACTTTTAGATTTGGCGTCTGCTTCTTTGGCCTTCTCTATCATCCCCTTCTTGATGTAGACGATGGCCAAAGCCTCCCAGGTATCCTTGTGACCCGGCTTCAGCGAGGTCACTTTCTCCAGGTTAGTCATTGCATGATCCCAGTCTTCTTCCTGCATATAGACTAACCCCAAATGATACAGCGCCTCCACATCCAGGGAATCCAATTCCACACTCTTGGAAAAATCCTGCTGAGCTTTCTTTAAAATTTCATTCCTTTTAGCCTTAGCGTCGTCCAATTCCTTTTTCAGGGTTTCATTCTTGGGACTCTGGGTCCCTGAATCTTCCAGAGCTCTGATCCTATTATTAGCCTCGTGGGCCTCAATCAAAAAGACCAACCCTCGGTTAAAGTAGACGTCTTTATCGGCCATCTGCTTATCAATTAAGACATCCCACATCTCCATCGATTTCTGTCGATCCCCCTTCTGGCCATACAGGCTGGCTAGGTTAATCAAGGCCTCCCGATTGCTGGGGTCGATTTTGGTCGCCTGCTGAAATAGTTCGATGGCCCGGTCGTATTGCTGCAGATTGAAGAGGTTTATTCCGTAGTTGAGCACCACGTTCAACTGTTTGAAGAGTAAATCCCCCCCCTTGTCCAGCACGCTTTTTGACAACTCGGGTTGATTGGCCGAGTTCAATAGATTCGAAACCGCTAAATAGGTGACCACATCCCACCCTTCGGTGGAGCGCTCCTTTTCACTTTTCTTGCTGTAACTTTCAGCCAGATTGAGATAGGTCTTTTTCTGGCCGGGCGTGCTCTCAATTTTTTGCCAGACCTCTTTGGCTTTCTCCGGATTTTTCACATTGCTAACCTCGATTCCGTACTGCAGAGCGAGGTTCAGGCCGGGCCAGATCAGCTGGTAGGCTTTGCTCAGCAGGGTATCGGCTTTACCCAGCTGGTTTAGGTCGATGCGGATGGCGGCCGCGTTGACGTAGGGCTGGTAGCGGGAGGAATCTATCAGGATACAGTTTTCAAAGTGCTTGACTGCCTGGGTCTGGGCCTGGCCCCGGACTGAATCAACCGTCGCTTTCTCGGCCTGATCTAAAGTCTGGGTTCCGGCTTGGAACTCTTCGACCCATTTGCTTTCGATGACCTTGCTCATATATTCCGAGCTGATAGACCCCTTTTCTTTGGCGATTTTGAATTCCTCCACCATTTTGCCGATTGCGTTCTGGTCCGCGTAGACTCGGCCCAAGAGTTCATGCAGGAGCGGATCATCGTAGCACTTCTTATAGCCTGCTTCCAGATTCTTGAGAGCCGACTCATAATCCGGTTTAGCCCGGTTTAAGTAGATCTTGGCGGAACGGATATAAACGTCACAGGGCAAATCCTGGGCTAACAGAGTTCCCGTCCAGAGTAAGGCAGCGGCCACTGCCAAGCACTTCATTTTAGTCATGCGACCTCCTCATCTTCCTATAGATTTAACGTCGATAGGTTACGGTGTAGTTGATTTTTTTCTCTTCATCCGGTTTTAACTGCAGGACAAACTCGGCGGTAAAGGCATCTTTCTGGTTGAAAGAGGTATCGGTCTTAGTTATTTCCCAGTCGCCGTAAAAGTGCTCCACCACCACAACTTCTGCTGCCTCAGTCTTGTGGTTGCGGACTGAAATCTCGAAGCTGTAGCGGTCCACCCGGTCGGAGATTCTTTCGTAATTGGTCTGTTTTCTTTCTCCCACAATGTCGAAGGCATTCCCTAAATAGACTCTCACTTTTTCATCCTTGGGGGTGTGGTCAATTAAGTCTTCTCCGATGAATTCCAGAGACTTGTCGGTATCCTCTTTATAGACCCTGATTTTCCCTTTGGGCAGAGGCATTCCCAGGCCAGCTTTGGCAGAATTGTCAAATTCTAAGTTGACCCTGACTTTTTTGACATAATAGGCGCCGTCATAGACAAATTTTTTCTGCACCTTGACGGTGGCATTGGGGAATAAACTGATTTGTTTAATTTCTTTATCTTTGACCGTGGCCGGTCGGGTCAGAGTATAGAGGTGATATTCGAAAAAAGCCTTCTCCTCAAAGGGAACCGCCCCTTTGGCCTCGGCCACCATCCCGTTCATGGCCAGCATCCTTCTTTCCTCCTCGGCCCGGTGGATGTCCCCGGCGATTAGCTTGAGCTTGGCTTCTGGATAAGTCGCTCCGGAATTGTTTTCAATCGAGACCCAGCCGGCTAATTCTAAATTCTGGTCTTTCCGGTCTGCTACTGCTATATATTCGGCGTGCCAGTTAATGCCGGTGGTCAAATAAGAGACTTCGGCCGGCTGCTTGCCGCTGAAATCCGAATCTAAAAGCCAGACTAAAGTCGGCCGGGTGATTAAACCTTCCGGCAAAGAGGGGAAGGAGATGTCTCTGACCTCTGGCCGGGAGACAATTTTGATTTCGCCATTTTTCTGTTTTAAGGTCAGCCCGGTCCCATCGAAGGATAGAAGCTGGCCGGAATAGACTTCCCCCTGCTTGGTCTGCAGCTCTATGGGCTGGTCAATATACTTTTGTAATAATTTTTCAGAGTTGACTAAATCGTACTGGTAGTTCTGCTCTAAAATGGCTACTTCGTCCGGGGTATTCAGGGCCTTAAAATGGACTGAAGTCGGGTCAATATAAGCCGCGACTTCGGTAAACTTAATTTCATTCTTCCCCTTCTTGAATTCTAAAGGTCTCACCTCCCGGACCAAAGCCAGGTTTTGATTATAGACTGTCACCGAAACACTCTTTTCTTGGGCTTGGACGAATACTGCCCCAGCCAAAAGAAATAACCCTACCCACCTTTTCATCTTAGCGCCTCCAGATTCTTTTTGATTTTGGCCAATCGCATCTCTAAATCTTCCTTTTTGCTCTTTTCCTTTTCTACAATCGAGGCCGGTGCCTTATTCAAAAAATTCTGGTCCTCTAATCTGGTCCTGGCCTGCTCCAGCAGGCTGTTTAATTTTTCTTCTTCCTCGGATAACTTATTTTTTTCCTCTTCTAAATCAACCAGCCCTTCCAAGGGGAGAAAAATTTCAACGTCGGAAACCAGGCTGGCGGCCGACTGTTTGGGCTTATGGGCATTGGAACCGATTTCCGGAGTCTCTACTCTCGCTAAATCAGTAATATAACCAGAATAGTTGTTCAACATCTGTAAAGTTGAATCTCTATCACTCCTTAAAATTACCCGGGGCTTCATCCCCGGGGCCAGCCCCAATTCCACTTTCAAATTTCTGATGGAGACGATAACCTCCTGCAGCTTATTCATATCTTGTTCCGACTCTTTGAAAATAAGTTTTTCCACAGGTTGAGGCCAGGGCTGCAACATCAGGGTTTTTGAAGTATCTGACCAGTCATACCCGTACAGATTCCTCCAGATTTGCTCAGTCACGCAGGGAATAAAGGGGGACAAAAGCCGTAGGATTCTTTCTAAAATATAGACCGAGACTTTCTTAGCTAAGTAACCATCCTGAGATGAATTTTCCTCTCTGAATCTCGGCTTGACCATTTCCAAATACCAGTCGCAGAAATCCCTCCAGAAGAAATCGTACAGCTCTTTGCCGGCCAGATTGAATCTGAATTCATCTAAATCTGAAGTGACGTTTTCGATGGTCTCTTGTAATCGGGTGAGAATCCACTTATCCGCTAAGGTAAATCCCTCCTGGCCGCTTAAATCGGCTTGCCCTGGGTCGAACTCATGCAGATTCATCATCACCAAGCGGGAGGCATTCCAGAGCTTGTTGCAGAAATTCCTCCCTAACTCAAAAGAGTTGAAAGCGATGTAAGGATCCTGTCCGTCCGGTGCGACCAAGACCAAACTCAGGCGCAGCGAATCGGCTCCGTATTCCTTGATCACATCTAAAGGGTCGATGCCGTTGCCGAGTGACTTGCTCATCCTGATTCCCTGAGAATCTTTGACCGTCCCATGAATGCACACATCTGAAAAAGGTAACTCCCCCCTGAATTCGTACCCGGCCATTACCATCCTAGCCACCCACAGAAAAATAATTTCGGAAGCGGTAAAAAGCGAGCTGGTGGGATAAAAGAATTCCAGATCTTTGGTCTTTTCCGGCCACCCCAAAGTTGAAAAAGGCCACAGCCAAGAGGAGAACCAGGTATCCAGGACATCCGGGTCTTGCTGCAATTTAGCAGATTGGCACTTAGGGCAACTGCTCGGCTCTGTTTTAGCCACAATGGTTGCGTTACATTTCGGGCAGTACCAGACCGGAATTTGGTGTCCCCACCACAATTGTCGGGAGATGCACCAGTCTCGGATATTTTCCAGCCAGTGCAGATAAGTCTTTTCCCAGTGCTCCGGATGAAATCTCAGTTTTCCCTGCTTAACTGCTTCAATAGCCGGTTCAGCCAAGGGCTTCATCTTCACGAACCACTGCTCGGATAAGTAAGGTTCCACCACCGTCTCACAGCGGTAGCAGTATCCCAACGGCACCTGATATGGCTCGATTTTCTGCAACAGGCCTAAACTTTTTAGCTCCTCGACCACTTTTTCTCTGGCCACATACCGGTCCAGGCCTTTGAATTTTCCTCCATTTTCATTGATAGTGGCATCCGGATTCAGGATTTCCACAAATTCCAAATTATGTCTTTTGGCCATCTCAAAGTCATTCCGGTCATGGGCCGGGGTAACCTTGACCACTCCGGTGCCAAATTCCGGATCCACATAGCTGTCGGCAATGATGGGAAGTTCTCGGCCAATTATAGGAAGTACGGCCTTCTTACCAATATAAGTCCTATATCTTTCATCCTCCGGATTCACCGCCAAGGCCGTATCCCCTAACATCGTCTCCGGCCTGGTGGTTGCAACAGTCAGAAATTTATTCTTATCCTCTTTGAGCGGATATTTGATGTACCAGAGTGAGCCATTTTCCTCTTTCACTTCCACCTCGTCGTCCGAAAGAGAGGTCAGGCAGCGGGGACACCAGTTGATTATATATTTCCCTTTGTAGATTAAACCTTTGTCATACAGGGACACGAAAACTTCGGCCACCGCTTTGGACAGCTTTTCATCTAAGGTGAAGCGGGTGCGCGACCAGTCGCAGGAAAAACCCAGTCTCTTCAATTGATTCAAGATATAGTCCCCTTTGGTGTTGACCCACTCCCAGATGAGCTGGACGAATTTCTCCCGTCCTAAATCCCATCTGGTTTTGCCCTCTTTGGCCAGTCTTTTCTCGATTACAACCTGGGTGGCAATCCCGGCATGGTCGGTACCCGGCAGCCACAAGGTCTCATACCCCTGCATCCGGCGAAAACGAATCATGATATCTTGCAGGGTGTTATTTAAGGCATGCCCGATATGTAGAACGTCAGTGACATTGGGGGGCGGAATCACAATGGTATAGGGCTTTTTGCCTGAATCCGGCGTCGCGGTAAAAAATTTCCCTTTTAGCCAGAAATCATAAATCGGAGATTCCGTCCCTTTGGGATTATATTGCTTCGGTATTTCCTGTTTGGGCATCTTGAAAATCCCTCAAAACAACTAATTTAAACATAAACCTCTCTTAGTCAAGCCTGGCTGTACGGCCGACTGAGAGTTGCCTAATGCCGCATTTCCTTTATATTTAGCCCCTCATGAAAACTAAACCGAAGAATTTCGAGGATTTAGTCCAGCTGATTGCCCTGCTGCGCGCTCCCGGCGGCTGCCCCTGGGACAGGAAGCAGACTCACCGCTCCATTCTCCCCAATCTGATTGAAGAGACCTACGAACTGGTGGAGTCGATTGAGAAGCGCAATTTATCCGAGATGAAAGAAGAATTAGGTGACTTGCTTTTGCAAGTTGTCTTCCACGCCCAGATGGAGGCGGAAAAGAAAAATTTTAATATCGGTGACGTCATAACTCACATCCATGATAAGATTGTCTTCCGCCACCCGCATGTCTTTAAGAAAAAGACCAAACTCTCAACCGAAAAAGTTCTGCAGAACTGGGAAAGGATTAAGCTTTCGCACAAGCAAGGAAATAATAATTCTACCTTCTCCGGCTTGCCAAAACATCTCCCCGCCCTGGTGAGAGCTTATCGCGTGCAGGAAAAGTCCGCCCGTTTAGGTTTTGCCTGGCAGAACCCGGAGCAGATTGTAAGTAAACTAAGAGAGGAATTAAACGAACTCCGGCGCGATTTGAAATCTAAAAACAGACGCAGGAGTGAACAGGAGTTAGGGGACTTATTTTTGGCTTTGGTAAGTCTTTCTTGGTGGCTTAGAAAAGACCCGGAGACTATTTTAAGGAATTCAGTGGAAAAATTCATTCGCAGGTTCCAACGCTTAGAGAAAGCCCTGCGCCGTCATAATAAGAGACTCTCCGACCTCCCTCCCCAGGAATTAGAAAAACTCTGGCAAAAAATTAAGTAGAATTATTTAATCTAATAAAAAGGGCGCCCTAATCAGGCGCCCTTTTTGTTTCAGAGAAAGATTACTACATTCTCTTCAGCTCTACTCTGCGGTTCTTGGCCCGGCCTTCTTCGGTATTGTTATCACCGACCGGCATGGTCTCGCCGTAGCCCTTGGCGCTTAACTGGTCAGCCGAAACACCCTGGCTGATTAAGTACTGCACCACTGCTTCAGCCCGAGCTCCAGAGAGCTTCAGATTATAGGCATCCGTACCACGTGAGTCGGCGTGTCCTCCCACTTCCACTTTCACGTCCGGACGCTCTTTCAAGCTGGCTGCCACCTGGTTCAAGAGGGTCTTGGAGGACTCTACCAAGATGGCCTTGTTTGTCTCGAAGTTGACTCCGTACAGGACCACCGGCTTCTCCGGCTCAGGTATGAACTCAGAGATCGGGCAGCCGAAGTCATCCACCTTCTTGCCGGCAGGCGTGTCTGGGCAGCGGTCAACTCCGTCGCAGACCCCGTCGCCGTCTGAGTCAACCGGACAGCCATTCATATCGACCTTGCAGGCCTTGGGAGTGTTGGGACAATTGTCCTTGTAATCCGGCACTCCGTCGCCGTCTGAGTCAATCGGACAGCCTCGGGAGTCAATCTTCCCTTTAGCTTCCTTAGGAGTATCCGGGCACTGGTCTATACCGTCATAGACACCATCTCCGTCTGAATCCAAGGGACAGCCGTTCATATCGACTTTGGCACCCTTGGGGGTGTCAGGACACTGGTCCAAGCCGTCATAGACACCGTCGCCATCTGAATCGAGCGGACAGCCATTGGCATCCACCACTGCTCCTAAAGGAGTATCTGGGCACTGGTCTAAGTCGTCGGTCACTCCATCTTTATCCGAGTCTTTTTTGGCGCCCACATAGTAGGTAATACCTCCGAATCCTTCCACTATAGCCATGGGGAGGTCTAATTCCCCAGCGCCGGTGCCGACGATATCCTTGTCATCTTTGAAGCTGGTCAGCAGGTGTGTCAGGAAATGAAACTTAGCACCGAAGTTTATGGCCAGCTGCGGAATCGGGAACCACTCAAATCCGGCTCCACCCACGGCGGTGATTTCCTGGTCTTTCAACTCGTAGGCAGTACCATCCAGAGCTGTGTCAGGAATTCCCATCACGTCATAGGGTGACATCTGGAAGCTGTCAGAGGTCAAAGTCTCCCAGTCCTTGTTCTTCCAGGCCCAGAAGTAAATTCCGGCCCCACCCAAAACATAGGGGCTGAACTTCTCATTGTCCGGCAGGAAGTGATATTCGGCCGTAGCTTCAAACAGGAAGTTTCTCTGCCGGTAACCGCCGTCAAGATTTGTAAAAGTCAAACCGGCTCCATCATTAATAACACTGGTATCGTTCAGATCGGCTATATAAGTCTGCATCCAGTAGCCGGTCGCACCGACCGTGATGTTCTTGTTCAGGCCGTATTTCACCCCGAATGAAGCGAAAGGACCCAGGGTCCAGAAATCAGAATGATCGGTCAGGCCCTGTTTCCAGGCTCCGCCCAACAGGCTGATCCCCCATTTTTTGGTCATATCCACTGACCAACTGGGGGCTGCCATAGCCATTACCAAAAGCAAGGCCAAAACCAAGCATGTAAGTTTTTTCACAATCTTCCTCCTTCTTTCTTTTTTACGGGTTAGCTTGCAGTACCGGGAATTAAAACCAAAGCTTTAGAAGTGGACTCCTTAACATCACCCCCTCCGCTTATCATTTGTTCATCCTTAAATTTAAGTTTTGCTTCCTGTCTTTTGGATTTCTGCCAATATACAGGTCGTCTGTTTCGGCTGTCAAGGAATTTTTTCAACTGCATGATTCTAACCGAGTTAGCGATAACCCTGACTGATTATACTTATCGGCAGAAAAACCAGCTTTCAATAACGCTTGACCAGTCTGGCTCCGGGGTAATAATGGGCTAATATCTGGCGAAAAGATTGGCCGGCTCTGGCTCTGCCGATGGCCCCGATCTGGCACATCCCCACTCCGTGGCCGTTGCCGAAGCCGTTGAACTGGGTCGAATCTACCTGCCCGACTTCATTCTTGTAAAGGGTAAAATCAAATTTAGTGCTGGGGAGAATCGGCCCCTCTGGCAAAGCCCGGCGGAAACACCACCGGATGCTATCAGATCTTACTTCCCATTCTCCCTGGTCGGTGATGATTTTCAAAAGCATGATTCGGCCCGATTCCGACCTTTCCTGAACCTGAAGGTCTTTCAAATTTCCGCAATGAAAAGTTGAGTCTTTTAAGGTTTGGCCGACAAAAGCCGAAATGCTGCCCTCCAAATGTTCTTTACTGAAACTCTGGCTCCAATTGTAATTTTTACCCCAGGAGCAATAATCTGAGTCGATCTTTGGCCGTAGATATTTCTCCGGCTCTTTCCACGGCCAGGCTTTTTCTATGGCTTCCGTATAACCGCCGCAGTTGGCATGGAAATAAGCTTTGACTAAATGGTTGCTATTGACCAGCACCCGGCCGGAGGTCTTGCCGATGGCTTGATTAACCAATTTTTCTTCGACTTCCACTCCGCCATAGACTTGGTCTGCTACAGTGGACTCTAAATCATAGGGCCGGTCAGGATATTGTCCTAACTTGGCCAAGGCATAGGTCCGGGCTGCTACTGCCTGAACTTTGAGCGCTTCCCGTTCCCGCTTAGTGGTGATTAGCTTTATTCCCATTTCTAAGGGAACCACCCCTTTCAGATAATCTTCTAGGCTCACCAGGTTGATGGCTAAGAGTCCTTCCTGCTGGTTATCAACCAGGATGCGCAATTTCCCCCGGTATCTTCTTTCGTTGAGATTACATAAATCCGCCGAACTTTTAGGCGCGACCATGACCTGGTCTAAACCTGCTTCTAAGATACCTCCCGACTGCTCCAGCATTATTTTCTCTGAATCCAGACGTACGGTTAGCCCCTCCTGAGCGTGATACTTGCACGATATTTTTCCCTGCTGATAACAAGTGACCTGCATTTCCTTATCCGGCACGATTAAAAACTGATCAGGACTCTGAGCTACTTTCACCCTGATGACCGGTCCCTTGGCCTGGGCTGAGAGGCAAGATACTGCCAGTGCAACCAGCGTGAAGATTAACCGTTTTCGATTCATCTTAGGGCAGACAGATTTTTCCCAGAACCGCTCTCATTTTAGCCCCGGTCACCTGCGGCAGATTGGCCGGCAGACCACAAATGGCCAGATAAGCCAGAACCGCAAAGCTCACCGCCTCTAGTCCTTTACGACTAAAACCCCTTTTTTCCGGTGTCATAATTTCTGCGCCGGCAAATAATCCTTTCAACCTTTCCAGAAAATAGCCATTGTAACTTCCCCCGCCGGTAAGATAGAGCTCTTCTATCTCAAACTTAGGTTGGATAAATCTTCGGTAAGAATCCCAGATGACTTGAACCGTCAGTTCGGAGATTGTGGCAATTAATTCCTGCTCAGAAACCCGGTATTCACTGGATAATCTTAAGGCAGTCTTGGCAAATGCGCTTCCGAATTCTTCTCTACCGGTCGATTTGGGGGGCTCTCTTTTGAAAAACGGATGTTCGAGCAACTCTTCTAACAATTCTGGATTGACTTTTCCGGCCCGTGCCATTTTTCCACCTTGGTCAAGCCCCTGCTTAAACATATTTGTCATCAGTCCATCTATCACCATATTCCCCGGCCCGCAGTCAAAGCCAATTATCTCTTCCCAGCCGGCATTTTTATTCCAGGCTGAGATATTGGCAATCCCACCGATATTAAGAACTCCAGTGGCTTTTTGGTTTCCAAATAGCAGATAGTTGACATAAGGAGTCAAAGGCGCCCCTCCTCCTCCGGCGGCAATGTCTCCGGCTCTAAAATCGCAGACCGTGACCGTTCCGGTCTTTTTGGCAATCACCTCTCCTTCTCCCATCTGCCAGCTCGCCCGGATTTTCCTTCCCAGGAAATCTTGAGCTTCGGGCAAATGCCTGATGGTCTGCCCGTGTGAACCAATTAAATCAATTTTGATTTTGGTTTCCTTTAAGACTGCCAGTGCCGTTTCAGCCATAACCTCCCCCAAGAGCACATTCAATCTGGCCAGGTACTCAATTGAATCTTCCGGGGAGGTGGCCGAGTATAAAGCCGCCTGCCGGACCTCTTCCGCATAGGGGAAGACCGAAAAATAAAGCGGCCGGACCTTTATCTGTTTTAGACCAGAGATTTCAACTATGGCCGCATCAATCCCATCCGCCGACGTTCCGCTGGAGAGCCCCAGCACGGTCAAGTTTTTTTTCTTAATTAATTCAGACAGCCACATTTTGTACCAATCTCTTTTTATAATACTTAATTCTCTCCAGTGATTCTTGTAATCTATTTTGGGAAATTTCTCCGCCAGCAATCTTCTTGGCAAAGTGTTCCAAAACCTGGATTTGCTTTTCAATCGAGTGACAGATCAGTATTAAGTCATGTCCGGCCAAAAAAGCCTTCTCACAAGCTGAAGTAATTTCAAAGCTATTAGCCACCCCCCCCATCTCCATGTCGTCGCTGATTATCAGCCCTTCGAATTTCAGTTCTTTCCGGAGAACATCAGTAACAATCTTCCTTGAAAGGGTGGCCGGCTCTTTAGCATCCAGGCTGGGACATTTGACATGGGTAGTCATGACCAATTCCACTCCGGCCTGAATCGCGGCCTGGAAGGGCAAAAAATCCTTTTTCCTGAACTGGTCTTTTGACTGCCGGTTTACCGGCAGGACTTCATGCGGGTCCTGTTTTAGATTTCCGATTCCGGGAAAGTGCTTGGCGCAGGAAAAAATTCCGGCTGAACGAATTGCTTCCACTGCGGTCTTAGTGAATTGCGCCACTAATCCAGCGTCACTGCCGAAGGAGCGCTCCGCCATGTAGCTGTTTTGGTCTCTGACCACATCTGCCACCGGCGCCAGATTAACGTTGATTCCCAATTTTCTTAATTCCGTAGCGGTAGTTTCATAAGCCTCTTGTGCGGCTTTGAAATCTTGTTTGTCACCATAAAACTGGTTGCCGGGAAAAACCGGAAATTCCTTTTTGATTCGATTAATCCTTCCTCCTTCCTGGTCAAGCATGAAAAAGAGGGGGTAATCTACCAGCTGGCTGAAATGGGCAATTTGCTTCTGGAGTGACGCCGGGCTGGGGATATTTCTTTCAAAAAAGATCACTCCGCCGAGGCGATAGCTTTGCAGAAGTTTGACGAAATCAAAAGAGGGGTGAGTTCCCTGATAGCCGAAAACGAAAATTTCCCCCCCGTTTTGAGCCGGGGTCTTCATTTACTGGCAACCAGGGACTGCTGAGCCCAGACCTGGTTTTTGCCGTGTCCCTTAGCTTGATACAGAGCCTGGTCCACTCTCTCAATCAACTGGTCCGGCTCTTGGGCATCTTCTGGAAAAGTGGCCACCCCGATGCTGACCGTCACCCTGGACTTGATTTTGTCCAGCTCGATTAACTGCTGTGCCACCGCTTCCCGGATCCTTTCGGCAATCTGCCGGGCGTCCTCTTTGCTGGTCTGGGGTAAAAGGACCACGAATTCCTCTCCTCCGTAGCGGCAGAGCACGTCCGTGTCCCGGATACATTTCAGACAAACCTTTACCAGCATTCTGAGCACCTGATTGCCGAAGCGGTGCCCATAGGTATCGTTGCAGCGCTTGAACCAGTCGATGTCCAACATGATCATGGACAGGACTTGGTCGTAGCGTTTGGCCCGCTTGAATTCTTCGTCCAATTTTTGCCGGAAGTAGCGGTAATTAAACGCTCCGGTCAGTTCGTCAATGACGGTCAGTTCTTCGGTCTTGCTGTGGAGCTGGAAGTTCTCAATGGCCAGGGCGGCGTGGTTGGCCAGAATGGTCAAGGTCTTTTCATCCTGATCCAAAAATGCCCCTACGTCCTGGGATTCAGAATTCAGGATTCCGAAAACTTTTCCGCCGACCACCAGGGGGACCGAAAGCTGGGCCCGGAAATCTCTTTTTTCTCCCAAAACTTCCCGGGGGTCGGACTGGACGTCTAGGACTCTTTCTGGGGTCGCATTACGCACCACCTCCCCCCATACTCCGGTCAGATTAAATCTCTGGGTCTGGTCGTAGCGGGTGATTTTCCCCCCCTCTATCTTGGCTTTTAATTCTAAGGCGTCCCCTTCCGGAGAGAGAAGCAGGATGGAAAAGTTCTTATGTCCCAGGATCTCCCGGACAATGGAGAGTATCTTTTCGATGATTTGCTCTAAGCTCATCAGCTTGGCCAGCTGTCGGGAGGACTCGTAAATACTTTCGATTTGCAGTTTGCTCCTCTCGGTCTCCTGGGTCCTCTGGGTCAGGGTATTCAAAGTCTTTCTCAATCTGGACTGGCTCTCCCGGTGTTCTTTGGCAAAAATGGAGACTACTCCTCCGATAAACCAGATTAAGCCGATGCGCCAGAACAGAACTCCCAGATCAACTCTGGCCAGCTGGCCTAAATGTAGAATCAAATACATAAAAGTGGCCAGAAAGGAGTAGATTAAAGCTTCTACGAGAGTGAGGGTATAGGCGGCATAGGCTACTACCAAGTAGAGCAGGGGGTAGAAGGGACTCTGCAGTCCTCCGGTGGCCAAGCAGAAGATGCTAACGGCGGCAATGTCAATGAAGAAGGTTACCCGGTTTAAGTCTATTAAATTCACCCTCAGAGAGGAGGCCAACCACCAATAGACTCCTAAATATAGCCCCATCCCGAAGAGTAAGCTCCAGGCCAGGACTGTCTGGACCGTGCCGGCTGGCCGGGAGATAGTGTAAAAGGTCAGACCTAAGATTATGACCAGCCGGGCAGCGATGAAAGAGATCTGCTGCTCGGTAAAACCACCTTTCCTGAGCGACGGCTGCAAACTAAGATTATTCATATCTGCTTAACTGAGAAATAAACTAATCCTTTGACCAATCTCCACTGATTATTTCATATATCGGCAGGTTTAGCATTCCTTGCGCAGGCTGAGCTCCTTGTTTGGCAAGAACTTAGGTGGCCAATTGCTCTTTGGGAGCTTTCAGTCTGATTAGCTCTAAGGCGGCTTTGGCTGCTAAGAAGGCCACTCCTAAAGTGCAGACTAAAAGCATCAAGTCCATACTGATTAAAATATAATTCTTCTGTGGCAAATATTTATTCCAAAGTAAGATAATCAAAGAGGCTACAGCGGTCAAAAGCATGAATACCGCCGGAAAGATGGTGAACCAGCTCTGCTTACCCCGCAGCCAGAGCCAGCCCGGCACCGCTCCGTATAAAAGAGCCATGGTAGGGCCGACTATGGGCCCGGCTCCGGCAATGGCTGAAAAATGATGGGCAAACAGGATGTGTAGTTTAGTGGGAACGTAATCCCTCCCGTCATTTTTTTGCACAGCCGGGGTGGGACGATTAGGGTCAACCCCTAAAGCCCTGGCAATGTAGTGGGAATAAAACCGGCTGGCCAGGATGAAAAAGGCTATGGCCAGAATGAACAGAACCAGTACGTTCATTTGTTTCTTCAAGTAGTCGTCTCGTTAAGGTAGAGAAATCGCAATCTTTCCGTCAAGCTCTAATTTGCCATTATCCAGCCGGACCACAGCAATAAATCATTCCCGACCAGACTCAAAACAAAAGATATCCCTTGCGTTCTTTTATCCAGCTAATATTTTTCCCTTTCGAAATTGGCTGAAACTAATCTAAAACTTATACGTAAATAGAACCGTGCCTCAAACTTTGAGAGCTTTAGTCATTTTCCTGCTTTTGGCTCTGAGCTCTAATCTCTTTGCCACCGAGTTTAAGTCCGCGGAAAGCTTTTCTCTCTCCTCTTCCGATCAGATAGCCGATGACTTGATTATCACCGGTAAGAACGTCAAGATCGACGGAGAAGTGCTCGGGGATCTCATAACTTTCTGCCGCTCCAACTCCATCAAGGGAAGAGTGGAGAACTCGGCCTTCAACTTCAGTCAGTATCTGGATGTCTCCGGCCAGATTAACGGCTCTCTGACCAGTTTTTGCCAGAGCTTAAGTCTCTCCGGTCAGGTGGGCCGCAATCTCACCTCCTTTTGTGCCACCTTACTGGTGAGTCGGGAGGCGGTAATTGAGGGAGAGTTGATTGCTTTTAGCGGAGACCTGGACCTGGAAGGAGAGGTCAAAAAAGGGGTTTTAGCCCACTGCGATGAGGCCATTATCTCCGGCCACATCCAGGGGGATGTCAAAATAGAGGCCGATCGTCTGGTTATCTTGGAAGGGGCGGTCATAGAAGGAAACCTGAGTTACAAGTCCCCCAAGCAGGCCAAGATTGACCCCAAAGCCCGGATAACCGGAGAAATCAAGTGGAAAGAAAAAGCTGCAAGAAAGAAAGGGGGAGGCATTTACCGGAAGATTGGCTTATTTAACACTTCCCTATTTGCCGGCAATCTGGTCACCGGTTTAATCCTGATTGCCCTGTTTAAGCCGAGATGGAACCGCTCTCAGGCGGTTATTAAAACCTCCTTTTTAAAATCCTTAGGACTCGGCTTTGTCTTGGCGGTCTGCGTGCCGATTGCGGCCATTATTCTGGCCATAACTCTTTTGGGAATACCTTTAGCCCTCCTCTCGATGGTGGGATATTTGGTGGCCTTCTATCTGGCCAAGTTAGTGGCCAGCACCACCCTGGGTGTCTGGCTGCTTAGATTCTACAAGAAAGAAGGTCAGATCTCTTTGTTCTGGGCCTTCCTGTTCGGTTACCTAACTTTCTGGATTTTGTCCGGATTTCATATCTTGGGGACGATTCTCTACATCTTAGCTTTCTTTGTGGGCTTTGGAGGTTTAGTCTTGGGTAACCGGGAGAATGGCAAGCCTGCCCAAGTAACTCCGCCAGTAGCTCCTACTGCAACGTCTTAAAGCTGTAGATTTTCCATCCCTCTTTGGTCTTCTTCAGCCCCATCCGGTTGTAATACTGCACCGACTTGGCCGCATCGATGAAGGAGACCTCTACTTCAGCTGAGTCCCCCTTCTGCATTACCCGGCTGACGATAATCTGGTGGGCTAACCAGCGCATGTTCAATTCTCCTCTGGCGTTCAAATCCGAGATTAAAGAATCAGCCGTATACCTCTGAGCCCGGAGAGTATCTCCGACTGCAAGCAGGTCATTTTTCCTCTCCTGAAGAATCGATTCCTTATCCAATTTGGCTAATATGGCCGAGGTGTCCGAATTAGGGAGGTCTTTTTCCAAAAATTGAATCACCACTTTGTTCGGCGCCGGCGGCCCGGAGGAGCAAGAGATTAAAGTCAGTGAAACCGCCGTGGCCCAGATTAAGGCAATCAAGATAGAGTAGCCCCAGGCTGCCCTCAAGCTGGGTAAGATCTTCAACCAACTCCAGTTTCTTTCTGTCGACGAGAAAAAGCTAACCCTTCTCATTTTACTTCAGTGAACCCGAAAAGGTGAACCGATGCACTCCTCCTAAAGAGGCAAAAGAGGAGTAGGCATAATCCATTTTGAGTCTCTGCCACCTCAAGCCCACTCCGAATCCGAACCCGGCCCACTTGTCCGAATCCTCCCCGATTTTCAAGTCTGAGCCGGAGGAGCTCCACCCGGCTCTGAGCAGGAGGGGCTGAATCTGGGAGATTTCTGCCCCGAAGTTGAAAAAGAGGTCGTTATCCACTGGCTTATTGGCCTCCGCAGAGAATAGAATCCGGCTCTCTTTCAGGACATGCGAGAGGCCTAACTTGAAAACGGTAGGCAAGCCTCCCTTTTTATCTCCAACGGCATCCATCTCCGAGCCTAGATTTTGCACCACCCCGCCGATTTTAGTCCTTCCGTCAGCAAGAGTGTACAACCCTCCTAAATCGACCGCTAATCCATACCCGGAAAAGTCCTGGATTTTTTCATAGACCACTTTTCCGGTTGCGCCCAACTTGAACTGGGGGTCGACTGACATGGCATAGCTCAGGTTGAAGGCCAAGTCAGTAGAGCCGAAGGTTCCCAATCTGGTGCCGAAACGGTCGGTCTCCGGAATGTCGCCGTAGGTGAAATAGGTCACTGAAGCTCCGATGACCGAGTTTGCCAGAAGCGGCCTTAAATAGCCCAGGAAACCGGATTGAATGTCGGACAAGTAATTAGCGTAAGTAGCAATGATGGCTGGCTGCTTGAAATTAGCGATTCCGGCCGGATTATAATATAGAGCGGCTTCGTCATCGGCCACCGCGGTAAAAGCTCCCCCCATGGCCGCCGAGCGGGCGCTGGTGCCGATTTTCAAGAATTGATAAGATTTGGTTCCAGCTGGCCAGCTTTCATCTGCTATGAAAAGCAACAGCGCTAAAATTAAAACTGCCCCTCTTAGGATTCTTTCTGACATGGTGACTCCTTTACCATGATTTTACCGTTCGGTTGACGATATCTTCCCCTAATTTGGCAATTGCTCTTTGTCTTCCCTGTTCTTCGGTCTCCGGCTGCAGGGCCGGGTTATTGGAGTCCCCCACGATCCGGAAGGTTCCCCACCCTTCCATTTTTTCCGCCTCCCAGATTTTGGATTTGTCTTTATTTTTCTCTAAAAAGGCCTTGACGTAAATGCGGATGATGTATTCGGTCACATTTTCCTGCCGGTCAAAGCTGTTGGGCTTTCTCTCATAGCCGGTGATGATGCCGACTAAAACCGCATCCGCCTTTTCCCGGGTGGTGACTTTCAGGGAATTGTCCTGGATGAAGCCGTCAATGATTCCCTGGGTCAAGGCCTCGGTAATGCCCGCTTCCTGAGTCTGATTTTCAAATAAAGGTACCGCAATACTCTTTATTTCTCCGGTATGCGATGAGGAAAAGGAATAATAGCCGCATCCCAGGAAAAGTGCCGTGGTCAAACTGGCTGCTAAACTAAACTTTCCTTTCACAGACAACATCCCCATCTTTTATCACCGTTTCCACTAAATTTACTCCATAATGATACGCTATTTCCCGGTAATCTTCAACCTCCCATAGGAGTAAATCTCCTTTTTTATTCGGCTCAATACTTCCCATTTGTTCGCCCCGGTCTAGAGCATAAGCGGCATTGATAGTGGAAGCTACCAAAACTTCTGCGGGAGTCATTTTTAACTGCAGGCACGCGATGGTCATGGTAATCTGCATCGACTCAGTCATGTTGCTGCCGGGATTAAAATCTGTGGCCAAGGCCACCGCTAATCCTCTCTGAATCATTTCACGGGCCGGCGCATATTTTCTCGAGCCGACAAAGAATGAAGTTCCCGGTAACAGAACTGCCACAACTCCTGCTTTTTTCATCTTTTCAATGTTAGCCACCGTAGCGAACATCAAATGATCCGCTGAAACCGCTTTAACCGCAGCTGCAACTTCTGAGCCGCCTGAACTGGCAAATTCATCCGCATGAATCTTGGGCTTTAAGCCGTATGTCTTCCCAGTCTCCAAAATCCGTCTGCTTTCTTCTGGGGTAAAATATCCCTTTTCGCAGAAGACATCGCAAAATTCCGCCAATCTCTTTTTGGCCACCTCCGGAATCATTTTTTGACAAATTAGATTAATATACTCCTTTCGTTTACCCTTATACTCCTCCGCCAGCGCATGCGCCCCTAAGAATGTTGGGATTACGCTGGCCTTAGGATACTTTCGTCTCAATTCTTTGACCACTTCCAAGATTTTGATTTCATCTTTCAAGGTCAATCCATAGCCCGACTTAATCTCCACCGTCGTAGATCCATACTCCACCATTCGATCCAATTTCTTCCAGCTCGATTCCACCAACTCTTTTTTGCTCGCCCTCTTGAGCGCCTTAACCGAAGATTTTATCCCTCCGCCTGCCTTCGCTATCTGCTGGTAACTCTTCCCGTTAATCCTCATTTCAAACTCATTGGCCCGATTTCCGGCAAAGACCAGATGGGTATGTGGGTCAACTAACCCGGGAGTGGCTACTCTCCCATTAGCGTCAATCATCCTGGTCTTGACGTCTTTTTTAACCTGACGAAACAAATCCTTCTCCGGCCCCACTGCTAAAATCAGATTGCCGGAGATGGCTATGGCGGCTTTTCTGACAATTCCTAACTCAGATTGATATTTACCAGCCCGGGGCCCGCTAAAAGCTGAACGCAAAGTGACCAGCTCCCCGATGTTGGTGACAATCAAGCTGGCGACTTGCGGATACAAAGTTTATACTTTGACCGTCTTCTTGCGAATTTCTTTGGAAGAAGCGGCCGGCTTTTCTTCCTTGACCACCTTCAGCATCGGAATCTTAATCGCCTTGCGGTAAGCCATGTCAATCGCCTCCCAGTAACCGGCATCCGCATGCCGCGCAATTCCAATTCCGGGGTCATTGGTGAGCACTCTTCGTAATCGGATTTGCATCTCATCACTCCCATCCGCCACCACCACCATCCCGGCATGAATTGATTTTCCGATTCCGACTCCTCCGCCCTGATGGATGGACACCCAAGAGGCGCCGGAAATGGCATTCAGCAAGCCGTTGAGCAAAGGCCAGTCCGCAATAGCATCCGAGCCATCTTTCATCCCTTCGGTTTCACGATACGGGGAAGCGACCGAGCCGCAGTCTAAATGGTCCCGGCCAATCACAATCGGAGCCTTGATTTTTCCCTTTTTGACCAGGTCGTTAATGATTAAGCCGAATCTGGCTCTTTCGCCGTAGCCCAGCCAGCAGATTCGGGCTGGCAGCCCCTGAAATTTTACCTTCTCCTGAGCCAGCTGAATCCAGCGCACTAGAGACTTATCATTCTTGAACTCTTTCTGCACGACTTCATCGGTAACGTAGATATCCTGCGGGTCGCCGGAGAGAGCTACCCATCTGAATGGCCCCCTCCCTTCGCAGAAAAGAGGGCGGATATATTCCGGAACAAATCCGGGGAAATCGAAAGCATTCTTGACCCCGTTTTTCAGAGCCTGCCCCCGGATGTTGTTGCCGTAATCGAAGACAATCGAGCCTTTTTTCTGGAAGCCGAGCATGGCCTTGACATGTGCGGAAATCGAATCCATCGCCCGCTTGATATAATCCTGAGGATTCGTCTTTCTTAATTCCAAGGCTCCGGTGAGAGACAGACCAGCCGGCACGTAGCCATTCAATTCATCATGGGCCGAAGTCTGATCTGTGACTACATCCGGAATTATATCTTTTTTCAGAATCTCCGGCAGAACCTCTGCACAATTGCCGGCCAAGCCGACCGAAAGCGCCTTTTTATTTTTTACCGAGTCCAAAATCAAACGCAACGCCTCATCCAGACTCTTGGTCATCTTATCACAATAGCCGCTCTTGATTCTTCTTCTGATTTTGGCCTCATCCACTTCCACGCACAGGATGGAAGCTAAATTCATCGTCGCCGCTAAAGGCTGGGCTCCTCCCATCCCCCCCATCCCGCCGGTCAAAACCCATCTGCCGGACAAGTCGCCGTTAAAGTGTTTTTTCGCCAGGGAAGCCAAAGTCTCGTAAGTCCCCTGCAGGATTCCCTGAGTCCCGATGTAAATCCAGCTTCCGGCGGTCATCTGGCCGTACATTATTAGACCCAATCTTTCCAATTCACGAAACTTCTCCCAAGTGGCCCACTCTGGCACCAAATTAGAATTGGCGATTAAAACTCGTGGAGAATAAGGATGAGTCTGAAAAATCCCCACCGGCTTGCCGGATTGAATCAGAAGAGTCTGGTCATTCTTGAGTGACTTCAATGAATCGACAATGGCGTTGTAGCAGTCCCAGTTGCGGGCCGCTTTGCCGGTCCCGCCGTAAACGATTAATTCCTGAGGGTTTTCTCCTACTTCTTCATCTAAATTATTCATCAACATACGCAGAGCCGCTTCCTGGTGCCAGCTATTACAGGAGAGCTTGTCGCCCCGGGGAGCCTGGATTGGTAGATAAGTCATTTTACCTCACCTCTTCTAATCTTTCGCCTTTACTGCTGACCATTTTCGTCCGGCATGCAGACGATTTCTTACATTAACTCAACTAAAATAAACTTAATGGAGAATTTGAAGTAAGTCAACAAGAAAGCTGCTGTCTCTTCTCCTTTTAGGGGAGGGATAGCTTGGGGTCTGGTCTTATTTGCGGCGTCCGAATTTCAGGGGGAGCCTACCCACTCGCAGGCTTTCCATGAACACGGAGCACTCTGCTCTGTTATAAAGGCAGAATTCGTAATACCTGAGCTACAAGAGCTCTGGAACGGACTACTGATTGAGGAAATCTGTATCTGTTTTCTATTTTTTCTTTATGGCTAATCCTCGCACTATGGTTTTAGAGGAACTAAAAAGTCCCAATATGGAGGTGGATCTTACATCTGCCACACAGTTGACCAGCCCGTCGGCATTTGCCTTGGAGAGAGCATCTTCTACTGCTTTAATGTAGCCACCATTTCCGAATGAAAATATTCCCAGGACATTTATATTACCCGAGGTTCCCTCTACCATTCCGACTGCCGTGAAGCTGTCCGGATAGGCGGCGTAAACCTCGTTGATGTTTAGCAAAGCCGGGTTGGACGTCATGCCTACAATGCCCCCCGGAAAAACCTGACCCGGACCGGGCATGGTCGACGCACAACCTAAGAGCATTGTCCCTACTGCAACAGCACAGAGTACTATAAGAAGAGACCTCATTACGCCTCCCGCGGTTAAAATTGTGGTTGAGTTATAGCCTGAATCCAAAAAGCAAATTGACAGCATCTAACTTGCGGTTGAACTCTTCATACCTCCCTAATGTCACGTCGTACAGTTTATCAACATTGTAGTAAGTTGCATGTTCATACTCTAAACCGACCTCAAAAGGAAACGAACCAGCCTTAAAAGAAACGCCCCCGCCGAAGGACAGGGCAGTTTTAGTTTTCGTTTTTCCCTGTGCGTCAGCAAACACAACAAATCCCCCAGCTACTTGCCCAAAAGGCCGCAGCGAAAAATCTTGCCTTGAAGCAATATTCAGTCCGATATTAGCTCCGGCTAAGGCTGGAAAACTCAATCTATGTTCAAGTTGATTCCAATCAAAATTGTCCAAGTTGTCAGCGTTAAAGTCAAACCCCAGGCGCATACCTACCCGCTGGTCAATTGTCAGGGAGGAACCAGCCGGTATCTCTGTCACAATAAAGCTGACTCCGAATTTCATTCTGGCATTATTGTCTTTGTCCTTAATAGTACCATAAAAGGAGTAATCCTTCGATTCAATCCTGGAATAGCCCAAAGCAAAATCAATAATCAGTGGAGAGCTTTTCTTTTCGGTTTTCAGTTTTGATTTCTGATCCGTCCATCCCAGATTTCCAATCTGGGCCCAGCTGGCCGAGTAAATCATTAAAATGAGAAATGATACCCCAAAAAATATACCCTTTTTCATCCTGACCTCCTATTCGTAGCTATTAGTAAGACGCAATTTGCACTATTTTATGGAATATGATTCTAAT